>ERZ1673739.797-NODE-797-length-40944-cov-9.593974_pt1 | contig 40944 bp, 28 predicted proteins | sample MGYA00580210_ERZ1673739 | MGnify/ENA primary metagenome ERZ1673739 (study PRJEB41218, sample SAMN15661749) | gut metagenome | host: Homo sapiens | place: Canada: London | collected 2015-08-20/2019-03-30 | study: EMG produced TPA metagenomics assembly of... | reverse complement strand
ATCCAAGAGGATATATAGCTCTTTTAGAGTTTACACAGAATTAATTACAGTCTCTAGAATACATCTGTTCTTAGGTTAGATCCTGTCTTTTTTCCATAATAAGTTTGGAACAGATGGGATATCTTTTCTCATCTGATATTTTCAAAATGGATTTGTGAAATGCTTCGGTGTAATTTCTGCCTTTTCCACCATAAATGACGGTTACATTTTTGTATTTTGATATCATTTTATACCTGCCTTTGTATTTTATTTTTCTGACTCCTCCGAATCAAAAAGCTGATCGGTATGCCATTGATTCGTCAGGATATCAGCTGTTTTTTCAATGTTTTCATAGTTGAGTTTCTGAAAATACGAATAATCTTTCTCATAAGAAAAATATTTTGCAAATTTTGGATTTAATAACGGTATTAGTTCTTCCTTACTTAAAGTGTCAATATTCTTGCTGGTGCAGATCTCTCTTTTTGCTTCATCAGATAAAATTTCCTGTAGTGTTTTCAGACTGTTCCATGAACAGATACATGGATGAAGTTTGGCTATCTGCAACGTGTGACGGCTCACACCGCTATTGATATATTGTAATACCTGAGACGGTTCTACCGGCAGCCAGCCGCGGGTTAACTGATAGCAGCACCAACGCATTTGTTCATATTTGGCAAGCTGTTCGACAAGTTTCTGATCAAATGAAGGATGAGCATCATCTGTATCTGTCACGGATGTATCTGTCAGTTTTTCCAGATATGTTTCTGCCATATGAGAACGCGTTTCCGAATTCCACCAGGCATCCGGATCCTGAATATCCCAGGAGGTCCAGTCGGGTGTCGGTGTGATTCCTGCTTCAAATAAGCGGTACGGCATGCTCACGGCAGCAGAAAAGGAAGAATCACGGTTGTATAATCGTTCGAAATATGATTTCAGATGCTCATTGCAGGCATCTTTTTGCTGAGAAGACTGACAATACTGCAAATGAATGCATTGTGATATTTCTTCGATGACACCTCCGTTTAACTGATCCCAGGAATACAGATCTTCTATGGAGCCAAAGGGGATGAAATTATAATTGTTAAACCACTTGTTGGCATGTTCTGTTTCTTTTGGAATGATCAGATCTCTGGATAAACCTGCATAATCCGGATCAATGCAGTGAACAGCGATAATGCAATTTTTCTTTGAATAACTGTTAATACGTCCGTCCAGAACAGATTTCCGGATTATAAGTTCTCTGATTCTGGTTGCAAGTTTGATACTTTCTACATCGGAAACAGAATCCACAACGAAGTATAAATAATCGTTGGAAGAACTGATATCTTTCAAGGTGTTTAAAATAGAACGGCTTGAAAAGGAAGTGTCCTGATACCAGATCTCAGGAAAGGGTATATCATCAATCCGGATCTGTTCGGATTTTTTATCTGCATTCGAGTATGATGTATTGAGATTGGCATTATTTGAAAAATCAGCCAGTCCCGGACAATCCAATAAAATGGAATCTGCAATTTCAGAAGCATGCGGAGAAATCAGGGAGATCTTTGTATTGATTTTTTCGCATAAACGCGGCAAAGTCCAAAAGGCTTCTTTGATCAGCCATTTTGCATAATTGTGTTTCGGATTATCAGAGAAGATAACCAGATGCATATTTTGGCTTTTTTCCACTTTCTCTGCATTTCGTTTAGGCAAAGTGAGCGGATAAAACAGGGGATGTCTGGCCAACAGATAATCCGCGCTTCGTTTCGCTTCATCGATCAGATAAATTTTAATGAGAGAAAAATCAGCAGAAGATCTGATCTCATTATTTTCGGTAAAATAGCTGAGGGCTGTATCCAGCACAGGGGTAGCTTCCTCCTCATTACACCTTATGTACAGTTCAAAGTTTTTCCAGTCAGAGATCGTTGTTTCTTTTTCCGTAGATATATTTTTTTTGATACGATCCAGAATATTAAGGGCATCTTGCAGATTAATGTTAAAATCGTTATGAATCAACAGGATTCTCTGATGTACATGCGGTAAAATTGCTGCTTCCGGCTCACTTGAGACAGAAGCCTCATAGTTTTCCGGTCTGGTTTTTTCTATCCAGTCAAAAATGTTATTTTTACAGTTGGCGGTAAAAAATCCGGAGGTGGCTGCCTTTGACGGTACAGGAATCGCCTTAATATCGGTTCTTTTCTGACTGCTGTAAATGCTACCATAATAGTATGCCTGCTTTTCGATATCTTCGATGGATGAAAATGCTTTCGGAACCGGATAACCGTTGATACAGCAGGTGTGCAGATAAGTCAGAGTCTCTGCCATGACAGGATCGGAGGCATATTTGTAACTTTGAAATACCTGTTCACAGATTTCGCCCGCTTCTGTAAATACCTTTGCATTGATGTAACCCGGAACAGGGGCTAACATCTTTCTGGCTTCTGCTGTGTCGTTTTTTTCAGATGGGATTTCAAAAGTTGCTACAATTGAATCCGAACCATCATTTTCAGGAGTGGTGAAAAAAAGTGTATTGACGGTTTCTGTTGGAAAAATCATTTGAGACAGACGTACAATCAGCTCTGCATATACATTCTTTTTGTCTTTCCTTCCAGATGTGGTCTGCTTGTTTTCTTTTTCCTCCACTTTTGTAAAAATAACCCATACGCAGGCGAGGATGGATAAGGTGGACAGACGTTCAAAAAATAAATTATCTTCATGGGAAATATCGGAGCTGTTTCGTTCATCAAGGAAGGGTGATTTACTGTAATCGGCAGCTTCTATGGAATACAACAGTTTGCTAAGCGGAACGTTATTTCCGTGATAAGGAATGGTAATTTTGCTTTTTTGAAAATTCCGCCGATCAAAATCTTCTCTTTTGAATAAATCCGTGTCAGCTTCTGCTTCAAAATCTTCAATGGTGTAATTGTCCTCAATAAAGAGATTAATATATTTTTTATAATCCTCAAGGTATATGGAATACCGGTCACCAAAATATTCTCTGAGGAAAATTTTCCATTGCTTTTTAAATTCATGACGGATGGGAAAAGTATCCAGTGTATATGCAATATTGTCCTGTTGTGTTTTCAACAGCAGCAGATTGATGAGCTTCTCAGATGTCTTGGGAGAGTCACCGAAGTTAAATAATCTGCTGCGAAAGGCTTTATTGGTTTCACTGTTCAGGGCATCCAGAATAGTGCCGTCTTTTCTTTGATAAAAAGATGACTCCTGAATCGTTTTTCCCAAATCCGGGTTATTAAAAAATGAAGGTGCCAGCAAAGAATTTACAATGTTTGCCTGCGAGCAGCGTGGTGGAATGAGATTACCCCATGTAATGTGAATCATAATGAGCCCCCCTTTTTTCTGAAATACAGTGTATTTTTTGTGTTTTTGTCATATTTGTATATAAAGATGCCAGGGCCAAAAGCCTGAAACCACGATGTGCTTGCACAGGAGTGGTTTTATGGCTTAATGACCCGCCCCGATATGAGCATAAAAGTGGAGCGTCAGCTTCACGATATGCGAATATTGGGTAGAATTGTGGGAGTACGAAGTACGGAACAATTCGTATGGCATCTTTTGACCCCAATATCATATAAAACAATTATACTATAATGACTACTGTGAGGACAAGATTGAAAGGCTGAATCACAGGGGAAACTGCCGCTACAACTGGATTACTTGTCCCCATGGCACATCAGCATTTCCGCCTTTGCAGATCAGCCACAATACAGGCACATCTAAAGCCGCTTTTTGCTCTGGAAATCTTGCATATCCATCTGTAAAAATAAGAATCGCACGTGGAAGATCCGGATACAGTTTTTCTTTCAGGTAACGGAAGATAATATGAAAACTGGTGCCGCCGCCACCCTGCGTAGTCAGGTTTTTCAGGTCATTTTCAAATTCAAAGGGTTCCGGCTCTGTAATGTTGCTGTCGAAAAAGGAGATCCTTCCTTTTAAGCCAGCCTGTCTCATAGCATCCAGAATCTCAGCCATCGTACAGGTCAGTTCTTCTCCCGTAACAGATCCGGAAGTATCGATACATACCCAGATATCATCCGCAGTCTGATGTTCTTCATCCATATTGTATGCAGGCAGATAAAAGTCTGAAAAAGCATATCGGCGATCCGGGGGAAGGAAGTTATAGTCATAGGTGTCGGACTGTAAAAAATCATGAAGGAGCTGTTTCCAGTTTAAGCCGGAGCGGCGGGCAATATCCTGCACGATGGTTCGGACCTGCTGCGGCATTCCGGTGGAATCACCACATTGCCGGAAGGCAGACTGGATTTTTCTGTTCCAGTTATCCTGAAGTTGTGCCTTATCACAGATACCCTGCCAGATATCATGTCGGTCGAAAGAACTCTTTTCAAAGCCTTCGTTATCTGTCTGCATGCTTGTAGGAGGATTCTGATTTGTCTGCATTTGAGAGGATTTATTTGCATTGTTCTGATCTGTCTGCATCTGATAGATTCCATTTGTATGATTTTGGTGGATCAGCATCTGATAGATTTCTTCCGCGTTATATTCACGTCCTTCTTTGCCATCTGGTGCAAGGTGCATTGCTTTTTCCCCGGCGATCATCATAGACTCCTGTCCCCACATAGCGAGAATGGTGGAATTGACGACAATGTCGCAAGCAATATTATATAACACAGAATGCAGTCCTTTTCCGCGAATACAGTGTCTGAACACACAATGAAGCACTTCGTGGAGAATCACAAACTGAAGCTCCTGATCGGATAATTTTTCTGCAAAGGCAGGATCAAAAATTAATCTGCTTCCATCTGTGCATGCGGTTTTGCATGGAGCGCAGGCAAGCTGCAGTCCCATGGATAAATGACCGAAAAAAGGATTATTTTTTATCAATAAGGCACGTTCTTCGGTCATACGTCTGACCGTATTTTTAACTTTCATTTCATCCATTGTAAATACCTCCGTTTATCAGGAATTAAAGTTATAAAAATCGGCGGTTCTTTTTCATCCAGGCCGAAAAGGAAGGACTTTTTGAAAGTCGCAGATTCATTCCGTTTAACGTAAGCATGCCACGAAAGAACATAGCGGAAAAGTCGGCCTGAAACTGAGAAACATAACGGCAGATGTTTTCAAGTGCCTCATCACGGATGGTTTCGTTGTGTTCAGCGACATAGGAGAGGAGGGATGAGGTTAAGGCATAGATGACATCTGGTTTCGTGATTCTCATCGTGCATGTTCCGGTGAGAATGTCTGCTGTGTTTGGCAGTTTATCATAGACATTACACCAGTGCTCAAATTCCAGTGCAGTTGAGACCCCGATGCAGCCGGAAATCAGACTGTGCATTTCTCCGGGAGTTTTTTCGGTAATCTGCAGCAAGTTGCTGACAAATTCCCAGCTTCGCGGTGTTGGAAATGCCAGTTCTTCGATAGCAGGCTCTGCGTTCAGACGACTGTTGTCAAATGCCAGATAACCTAAAATACGTTTATCAATTTTATGATTCAGTGCCCATTCATACCAGCTGTCAAAATCAGAGAGAATTTCAATATGTAACAGGCGGTTTGCCAGAGCTTTGGGCATACGAAAAGCAACGGATCGATCTGTAGTACGATTGCCGGCACAGATAACGATACAATTTTCCGGCAGTTCAAACTCTCCGATCCGCTTGTCCAGTGCAATCTGGTAGGCAGCTGCCTGAAGGGACTGCGGCGCGGCAGAAATCTCATCCAGAAAAAGGATATGAGGGGTGTTTTTTGGCAGGTCGAAAATCTTGGGTTTTAACCAGACAGTAAATTCTTTGTTGATATCGGCAGATGGAATTCCACGAAGATCAATCGGTGAAAAGTTCAGCAGACGGATGTCTGTGACACCGATGTGCTGCTGAAATTCTTTGGATAAATTTTCTGCAACCGTCTTTACCGCTGTGGATTTTCCAACGCCCATCGGGCCCCAGAGAGCCACAGATGGGAGAAAAGGCAGGGTATGATTTCGATAAGCCTGTGTATAAAGTTCAGTTAACTGTTTGACCATGGTACCGGTTGACATGGTTGGAATATTATAAGTATTATCTGACATAATGGTTGTCCTCTCTTTCTTAGACTGTCCGTTCTGATGTTATAAAATAGAGCGTTTTGATTTCTGAGTTCTGTGGTTTCAGGCAGATTCTTCTCCATTTGTCCGCAGGTTCAACTGTTCATCGATATCAAGAAGTTTTTCTGTAAGTCTCAGTACATCGGATGCATAAGGATTTCCCTTTCTTACTTCGGCTTTGGCATTTGTTCTCTGCTCGATGGCGTTTTTAATTTTTGTTTCGATACGTTCAATACTTTCATTCAGATGAAACAATGCGTATTCAATACGCTGGATACATCCGCCTGTTTTGGCATCGCACATGTCTACTTTGTAACGGTTGCCGGATACACCTTCTATAAGCAGGAAGGGACGCTCCGGATTCATGCCTGCCGGAAGGAGGATGGAACATCCATGAAGGGTATCGAATTTGCGATCTGTTTCCAGAAAGCTGTTTTCCGTCAATGCTTCAAGGACATCTTCGCCAAAGGCATTTCGTTCTTCTTTGGTCAGACTTTCACGATTGGCAAGGGCATGTGCCAGATCCAGTGCAAGATGTGTTTTCTGGTCTTTCAGCTTTTCCAGAATCTGTGGTGTTTCGGCAATGACGGTATCCATTTTTTTCAGTTCCTGCTCCCGTTGTCTGCTGTGAATTTTTACACGTTCCAGTTCATTGGAAGTATCAATTCTTGTTTTGAGGAGCGGATCACCCACAGAAAGTGCTTTGATCTCTGCATAGGTTAGTACAGTCTCGTCAATATCACGGGCATCTCTGCATGCAAGGGTATGGTTCATAAACTGTGAAATAAAGCGCTGCTTATTTTCCAACAGCTGCCAGGAATATGCATCAAAAGTACCTGCGGTTATGTAACGGAAGCGGAAAACGGTGCTGTTTTCGTTCCCCTGACGGATCAGGCGCCCTTCGCGTTGCATAATGTCAGATGGTTTCCATGGGATATCCAGATGATGGATGCCAATGAGGCGTTTCTGGACATTGACACCGGTCCCGAGCTTGGATGTACTGCCGATCAGAACACGGACAGAGGCACGGTTTACAGCTTCAAAAAGTTTTCGTCTCTTGGCATCTGTTCCTGCATCGTGAACAAAAGCAATTTCTGATTTTGGGATCCCCATCTCTACAAGAAGTCTTTTTAATTCGTCGTAAATGTTAAAGCCTTTTTTGGGGGTGCCGAGATCACAAAATACAAGCTGAGCGGTATTCGGATACAGCTGAAAGAGCCGATAAACGTTTTGGGCACAGGCATAGGTTTTCGTGCTTTCGGTATCCGGATGGCTTTCCGGATCTGCCAGACGGATGTCAAGTGCGGCAGCGCGGCCATCATGTGTGATTTTCAGCAGATTATCGGTTGCTGCATTCCGAACAAGTTTCTGACGGATCTTTTCAGTACGATCCGCCAGAGATTTAATATAGTCATCCTGTTCGGGGGATTTTGGTACAATGATATCGGTATAGGTTTCACTTTCCGGTAAATCCATCTGACCTTCATCGTCATTATAAAAATCACAGATATTAGCAACCAGACTGATCAGCTCCGGAATATTGTGAAAACTGGAAAAACGTGTTCTCATGCGATAGTTCTGAGAATCCACATCCACTTCAAAACTTGTCTGGCGGGTTGCAAAGTTGCTGATCCATTCATCAAAGTGATTAAGATGAAGCAGCTCTAACTGTTCCGGTTGTAAAAATGACTGCATCACAAATAAATCGGCAATGGAATTCGTCAGTGGTGTTCCGGTTGAAAAAATGACTCCTCCGTCATGATTTCGGACAAACTGTACTTTTTCATACATTTCATCACATTTTTTGCTGCCTTTTACGTGCATGCCTACGACACCATCTGTATGACTGTTTAAAGAAATATTTTTGAAATTGTGGGCTTCATCAACGACCAGTGTTGTAATTCCCAATTCATCAAAACAGAGATATTCATCATATGGAAGATTGGTCATCATTTCCGCAAGTTTTTTACTCTGTTGCTTCACGATTGTTTCAAGTCTGGCACGTTCCCACTGTTCCGGTGCATTTGTTGCTTTGGCGCGGTAGGATTGGATCAGTTTGCTCTGGCGATCCAGTTTGTACTGTCGGCTCATGCTGATCGCTCCAAAGGATGAAAATGGCAGATACACTGCAACATAGTTCTCATCTCTGATCTTGGTAAGAATATTCTGGCGGTAAGCCGGTTTAAAGTCTTCCGGATGAATTACCAGAATATGATCCTGTGGATAAAGCTGTCTGTGAGCGCTTTCAAAGGCTTCCAGAACATTGTTCGGAACAACAATGAGATTTTTTCCTGAAAGACCGATTCTTTTTCGCTCATGGATTCCCATGATAATGATATTTGTCTTGCCGGTTCCGACTTTGTGGTTTAACAGCACATCCTTGTCCAGAATAATTCTTGCCACGGCATCTTTCTGATGGGGATATGGTGTAAAGTGCTCCGTGTTCAATCCGGGCAGATCCAGGAAACATCCGCTGTACCGGCCTGGCACATTGCAGGCATAGGTGTTGTAATAGATTTTTTTCAACTCTTTCACACGGAAAGAATTTTTGCGGATCCAGTCAGAAAAGGCTTTTTGTAAAAGATTTATTTTTTCCTGGGCAGCAAGTGATTCCGTTTTATTTAAGACTCTTGCAATGCCGGATTTTCGATCGAGCCTTACGACATCATCATAAGGTTTGGGTGTGATACCGTTCAGGGCATATTTGATAAGCAGTAATCCGGAAAAATGCAGGGTGCCATAAGTAAAAAGATTAGGAACGGTGTCCTGATATTTGGAAGCAATTTTTACATGGTAACGTCCAAGGGCTGCGGAATGGCTGATTTTCGGCGCACGGGCGAGTCCCAGAATATCTTTGGCAAATGCTTCGTAATATTCATTTGGAATCCAGGGAGAACCGATGGAAAATCCGATGGCGTCAAAATCTGATTTTGGAGGCATGATGGCTTTTAAAGCCGCAACATTTGCTGCAAATCGATCGTTATATTTGTGGTTCAATCTTTTTGCAGTTTCCAGTTTGAACTTGATGTGACCGGACAGGTATTGCGCTCGGAGCATCCATCCCTGATCGTCTGCATGACAGAGATCATAGACTTCCGGATCCTGATAGATCGCACCATGCAGGGAATGTATCAGTTCATCCATTGAAAGACCGGATGCCTCACACATCCAGTTCAGATCGACATATCCATTTGCATTGACGCAGGATGCAAGGACGGCAACGGCATCTTTTTGCTTGATGTTGAAATCGGTTTCGATATAAGAAGTGTCGGATGCTTCTTCAATGCCAAAGAAATCTTCCCATTCTTTATTTATCATGATGTTTCCTCCTGAAAAATGTACAAAATAATAGGTATATTTTCGTTATACAAAAGAAAGCTGATTTCAACTATTTGAAAAAGATTTGCAGATGAAACTGAAACTATGGATGGATGAAACTGAAGATGAAACGGAGGTTTCCTGCGGATTGTTTTCGGATATTACGGATGCGACATAAAACTTGCTTTTTGTCAGGTGCCTTATTATAATAGAAAAGAATTATGGTCGGATTTTTCGATTTGTATCAGAGTTTGTAAAAAAGAATTTTCTAAGGAGGGCCAGAAGCATGATAAAATTACATGAGAATGGTGTATATCTGCTCAATGGAACGGAGATTATCGAAGATAATCAGGAGGCTGCAGCATGTCTTGCGGCAAAAACAGGAAAAACAGTGACCGCTGCAGAAGCTGCAACCGGTACAATGGCATATCGTATTTTGAAAGCACACAATACTTCCGGAAATATGGACCAGCTTCAGATTAAATTTGATAAGCTGACATCCCATGATATCACATTTGTCGGTATCATCCAGACAGCACGTGCGTCAGGACTGGAGAAATTCCCGGTTCCTTATGTACTGACAAACTGTCACAACAGCCTGTGTGCGGTTGGTGGAACCATTAACGAAGATGACCACATGTTTGGACTGAGCTGTGCAAAGAGATACGGTGGAATCTATGTACCGCCTCATCAGGCAGTTATCCATCAGTTCGCCCGTGAGATGCTTGCAGGTGGCGGAAAAATGATACTTGGTTCTGACTCCCATACACGTTACGGTGCCCTTGGTACCATGGCAATGGGCGAGGGTGGTCCGGAGCTGGTAAAACAGTTACTGTGCAAAACTTATGATATTAAAATGCCGGGTGTGGTAGCTATCTACCTGACCGGTGAACCGATGAAAGGTGTCGGACCGCAGGATGTGGCTCTGGCTATTATTGGTGCCGTATTCAAAAATGGCTATGTAAATAATAAAGTTATGGAGTTTGTCGGACCTGGTGTGTCATCCTTAAGCGCAGATTTCCGTATTGGCGTGGATGTTATGACCACAGAGACAACCTGCCTGTCTTCTATCTGGGTAACAGATGATAAAATCAGAGATTTTTATGATATTCACGGCAGATCTGCTGATTATGCAGAACTGAAACCGGAAGCAGTTACTTACTACGATGGATGCGTAGAGGTGAACTTAAGTGAGATCAAACCAATGATCGCTATGCCGTTTCACCCGAGCAATACTTACACTATCGATGAAGTAAATGCAAATCTGGAAGATATTCTGGCTGAAGTTGAGAAAAACGCTTTGGTAAGTCTGGACGGAGCCGTAGAGTATAAATTAAGAGATAAGATCCGCAACGGAAAACTCTATGTGGATCAGGGAATCATTGCAGGATGTGCCGGCGGCGGATTTGAAAATATCTGTGCAGCAGCAGACATTCTGAATGGCAAGAGCATCGGACCGGATGAGTTTACCTTAAGTGTATATCCGGCAAGTATGCCAGTTTACATGGAATTAGTGAGAAATGGTGCAGCAGCCAAGATCATGGAGACAGGTGCGATCATGAAGACAGCATTCTGCGGACCATGTTTTGGTGCCGGTGATACACCGAACAACAACGGATTCAGTATCCGTCATACCACGAGAAACTTCCCGAACCGTGAAGGTTCCAAACTCCAAAACGGTCAGATTGCTTCCGTAGCACTGATGGATGCACGTTCTATCGCTGCAACCGCTGCAAACAAAGGATATCTGACACCGGCAACGGATCTAGATGTAGAATACACAGGACCGAAATATTTCTTTGATAAGACTATTTACGAGAACCGTGTATTTGACAGCAAGGGCGTGGCAGATCCGAATGAGGAACTGAAATTCGGACCAAACATCAAAGACTGGCCGGCAATGAGTGCACTGACAGACAATCTGGTTCTGAAAGTGGTATCCGAGATTCACGATCCGGTTACTACAACTGACGAACTGATTCCGTCCGGTGAGACATCCTCTTATCGTTCCAATCCGCTGGCACTGGCTGAATTTGCCCTGTCCAGAAAGGATCCGGAATATGTAGGACGTGCAAAAGAAGTTCAGAAAGCGGAGAAAGCAAGAATTGCCGGAGAAAAACCAACGGAAGCATTCCCGGAGCTTGCACCGGTGATCGAGACTATCAAGACAAAATACCCGGATCTGAACCGTGAGAACTTCGGTATCGGAAGTACGATTTTTGCAGTAAAACCGGGTGACGGTTCTGCCAGAGAGCAGGCTGCTTCCTGCCAGAAAGTATTAGGTGGATGGGCAAATATTGCCAACGAGTACGCAACAAAACGATACCGTTCCAACCTGATCAACTGGGGTATGCTTCCATTCCTGATTCCGGAAGGAGACCTGCCGTTTGCAAACGGTGATTATCTGTTTGTTCCGAACATCCGCAAAGCGATTGAGGACAAACTGACAGACATTGACGCATATGTAGTAAAAGACGGTGAATTAAAACCGTTTACTCTGAAAATGGGTGATCTGACAGAAGATGAGAGAACCATCATTCTGAAAGGCTGTCTGATTAATTATTACAGAGATTAAACGCAGAATAGCGGATTGCGAATATCCACTTTACAAGAACCTTAAGATTGTATAAACAGCTGATAAAGAAAAACGAAAAGAATCCCGGAAACGGGATTCTTTTTGATTTTTTTGTGAACAATTCTGTTATGTGCAGAAAAAGTATGGTATACTTATTGCATATTTTAACAGGATTCTCAAAAATGGATTCTGAGATTTTTAGAAAGGCAATTTTAGCATGCAGGAAGAAATAAAAAAAGGACATACTGCAACTGAGAAGCAACCGGAGAAAAAGAAAGTCAATCTGGACATCCGGCCATATCTGGCAATCGGTCTGACTGCCATTTTGGTAGTTATGATCTGCATCGCAATCTTTTTTGTAATACTTCGATTTGATGGATTATTTTCCAGTTTTCAAAAGATATTACAGAGTCTTCAGGCCATTGTGGTTGGACTGATCGTAGCGTATCTGCTCAATCCAATCGTGAAATGGTTTGAACGTTTTTTATATAAAAGAAGCAGACAGAAATCAAAAGAACTGACCCATAAGCAGTGTCAGAAGATCCGGGCAGCGTCGGTAGCTTTTGCCATGGCAATCTTTCTGGCAATTATTGTGGTACTGATCTGGCTGATCATTCCGCAGCTGGTGGTCTGCATTGAAGATATTGTTCTGAGTATGAATGAGAAAGTTCAGAATCTGACAGAATGGGTGGACCGCTTGACAAAACAGAACAGTGCTATCTCTGGAAAACTGGATACGTTTATTGCGGATGGATCTGTTTATCTGGAGGACTGGCTGCGTAAAAATGTGTTGCAGCAGTCTGATTTTATTGCAAATATTACAACGGGTGTTTATAACGTCGTAAGAGCGATTTTTAATGTTATCATTGGTTTTATTGTTTCCGTATACGTGCTGATGACCAAAGAAAAATTTATCGGTCAGGCAAAGAAAATTATTTACGCGATTTTTCGTCCGCGTTATGGAAATGTAGTCATGGAAGTCGGACGAAAAGCGGATGAAGTATTTGGCGGATTCTTTATTGGAAAGATCATTGATTCCCTGATCATTGGCTGTATCTGCTTTGTCAGCCTGGCTATTTTACGGATGCCGTATGTAGCGCTGGTCAGCGTGATCGTTGGCGTGACGAATATCATTCCGTTTTTCGGACCGTATATTGGAGCCATTCCAAGTGCAATACTGATTTTTCTGGTAGATCCAATGAAAGGTATTTATTTCATTATCTTTATCATTGTTTTGCAGCAGGTGGATGGAAATGTTATCGGACCGAAGATTCTTGGAAATACTACGGGACTGAGTCCGTTCTGGGTTATTTTTGCAATCCTGCTTTTTGGCGGAAGCTTCGGCGTGATTGGAATGTTGTTTGGTGTACCGATTTTTGCGGTATTGTACTATATTATCAAACGAGTAGTAGAGCATGTGTTGAAAAGACGGCATCTGCCGGAAAAGACGGATGAGTATATCGAGCTGGATACGGTGGATACTGTGTCAAATGAGGTAAAGATGAAAGTGCCGAAAGAGCCGGAAGAACCTGTGCATAAACATGCGGTAAAAAAAGAGAAAAAGTAAATTTTTGAATAAAACACAAAATACAGACATGAGGTGAATAACGGTGGATAAGTATGAGTATAAGTTAAAGTTGGAGCAGCTTCAGAATCTGGTGGCTGCGGGTGACTATGCCACAGCATCAGAGATGGCAGATACCATAAACTGGAAAAAGGTTCGCAGCAGCAATACCCTTTGTATGGTTGGCGATATTTATGAAAAAACAGAAAAATATGGCGCCTGCAAGGAAGTGTTATTGCAGGCATATGATCATTCTCCGATTGGAAGAAATATCGTAAGCAAGTTAGCAGAAGTGTCTATCAAGGCAAAGAACATTGATGAGGCTGAGGAATACTATAATGAATTCCTTGAGATCGCACCAAAGGACAATATGCGTTATGTGCTGGCATATGAGATCAGCTGCCTGAAAGATGCGCCGCTGACAGACCGTATTGCGATTCTGGAGGAATTGAAGGAACATGAATATACGGAAAAATGGGCATATGAACTGGCTGCGTTGTACGGACAGGCAGATATGCGTGATAAATGCGTGGAGACCTGTGACGAACTGATCCTCTGGTTTGGCGAAGGGGAGTATGTGGAGAAAGCGTTAGATCTGAAACGTCTGTATCAACCGCTCACTCCGGCACAGGAAGAGAAGTATAAACAGTTCCGTGAGAAAAAAGGAATGGTGGAGATCAGTATCCCGGCGGCACCGGAGCGTAAAAATGTGATCCATGAGATGGTAAAGACACCGGAGACAACGGTTACTGCAAGCAAGTTCAATACTTCCAATTTGGAAGAAGAACTGGCAAAAAGCATGAAGCAGATCATGGAAGCAACCAAAAAAGAAACCGTTGTGGATACCATGGAGAATATCAAAAAAATTGTCGGTGACATTCCATATCTGAACGGAGAACATGAAGCAGAGGAGAACTTTACGTTTGATAAAGAGAAGATCAATGAGCAGGTCGACGAGCGATTAAAAAAAGAATTTGACAAACTGATGGCTGAAAATGCAGAAGCATCCGTGAAAAAAGAAGAACCGGATACGGAAGCAAAGCCGGAGGAGATGTTGGCAGATGCTATCGCCGAGGAAAATGCAGAAGAGGAAACCATTGAAGAAAAGGCAGTATCCGCACAGGCAAGTATCGAAGAAGTTCTGGATGAGTGGGAAAAGACAAAACATGCGGCAGAGATCACGATCGCAGCGGCAGAACAGAAGAAGCTGGAAATTTCCAAAGAGCATGCGCTTGTGGAAGCCGGTGAGATCATGGAACGTCTGAAAACACTGATTCCGATTTTGTCTGCAACTCCGGGAGAAGAAATTCCGGTTCCGGGAGATACCGTTGCAGCATCATTGGTTCCGGATGAAGCTGAGAAAGCAGAAGAAAAAGAAGATTTAGAAGAAAACACAGAAGCAGAGTCTGAGTCGGAAGAGACAAAAGAGTCAGCAGAAGCTGTAGAGACAGAAGTACCGGTTGAGCCGGAAACAGAAAAAGCAGCTGATGAGGAGAAAGCAGTTGAAGCAGCTGAACCGTCTGCAGATACAGAAGAAGAAACACCGGTTGAGTCAGAGAATCTGTCTACAACAAAAGAAATGCCGGATCTGAAGTCTGCACGTGCAGAAAAAGCAGCGGAGACAGAGGAAGAAGCCGAAACTGAGGAAGAACCAAAGGAAGAAAAACGACTGAGTGTGGTTGAGCCGGCTCCGGATGAAGAACTGGAAAAAGTACTGGCACAGGCAACACAGATGTTTGTGGAAAATGCAAATGTAGAAGTTCCGGTAACAGGAACAGCGCCGACCGGCGTATCTCAGAATACCGGAGTGTTACCGGAGATCCAGATGCCGGATGATATAGAAGAAGATAAAAAAGAACTGACAGATGAGCAGAAGGAATTATTCTCTTATTTCCTTCCGGTACCGGGTATGGAAGACCAGATCCGTCAGGTTTTGCTTGGTGCCAAAACAAGAATTGGAAATTCCGTTACTTCTCTGGCAGGCAATATTCTGATTCAGGGCGAGGAAGGAAGCGGAAAAACGGTATTTGCTACAAGTCTGATCAAAGCGATCCAGAAAGAAATCGGTAATGAAGATGCGAAGATTGGCAAGATCAGTGCGGAATCTCTGAACCAAAAAGATTTTGCGGCATTGATTCCGAAGATTGAAGGCGGATATCTCATTGTAGACAAGGCAGGAGATTTGACTGCAGAGACTGCAGCCTACATGTCTCAGGTTATGGAGCAGAATACACAGGGTATGGTTGTGATTCTGGAAGATACCAGAGCAGGAATCCGCAAAGCCATGAACCTTGATTTTGGCTTCACTAAGAAGTTTACAGAAAAGGTTGATATTCCGATTTTTACCATTGATGAGTTAGTTGATTTTGGTAAATCATATGCAAAAGAGATGGAGTGCAGCATTGATGAGATGGGCGTGCTGGCTTTATATAACCGTATCAACAATATTCAAAAGCTGGATCGTGCAACTACGCTGGCAGAGGTAAAAGATATTGTAGATGAAGCCATCGAAAAAGCGGAAGGAAGCGGAATCAAAAAAGCATTTGGTTCTATTTTCTCAAAGAAATATAATGAGAACGATTATCTGATTCTTCATGAAAAAGATTTTGAATAATCACTGAAAAAAAGATTTATCCGCAGATTTTGAAAATAGAAGAGGGTTTTAAGGAGGAGAAACGTTATGGGGAAAATTTCTGAGTATGATATGTATCTGTTTGGTACAGGTGTGCATTATGATATGTATATGAAACTTGGGGCACATCCTTGTAAAAAAGGCAGATGGCAGGGTGTAAATTTTGCTGTCTGGGCACCGAACGCAAAACGTGTATGGGTGATCGGATCATTCAATGACTGGAATGAGAATTCGCATGAGATGAAACGACTGGAGCCAAACGGCATTTATGAGTTGTTCGTCAGCAATGTGAAGATCGGTGATATGTACAAATACCTCATTGAAACTCAGGATGGACGCAAGCTGTACAAAGCAGATCCGTATGCAAATTATGCGGAGGTGCGTCCGGGAACAGCATCGAAAGTTGCAGATATCAGCAAACTGAAATGGTCTGATGAGAAATGGATGCAGGCGCGTGCTGAACACAAGGATGATGATGTATACCGTCAGCCGATGTCAATTTATGAGGTACATCCGGGTTCATGGAAACGTCATGAGGGTTATGATGAAGACACTGGATTCTATACATATCGTGAACTGGCAGTGGAACTGACAAAATATGTGAAAGAGATGGGATATACCCACGTAGAGTTGATGGGAATTTCCGAGTATCCTTTTGATGGTTCATGGGGGTATCAGGTAACCGGATATTTTGCACCGACCTCCCGCTATGGAACGCCGGAGGATTTTGCATATTTCGTCAATTATCTGCACAGACACAAAATTGGTGTCATCCTTGACTGGGTTCCGGCACATTTCCCAAGGGATGCACACGGACTGGCTGAGTTTGACGGAACTTGTCTGTATGAGTATGCAGATCCGCGAAAAGGCGAACATCCGGATTGGGGAACCAAGATTTTTGACTACGGAAAAACAGAAGTTAAGAACTTCCTGTTAAATTCCGCATTGCTCTGGGTAGAGAAATATCACATTGACGGACTTCGTGTGGATGCAGTTGCTTCCATGTTGTATCTTGATTACGGAAAAGAAGCAGGTCAGTGGGTACCAAACGAGTACGGCGAAAACAAAAACCTGGAAGCAATCGAGTTCTTCCGCCACTTAAATACATTGGTTTGCGGCAGAAATCCGGGCGCAGTCATGATCGCCGAAGAATCCACCGCATGGCCGATGGTAACCGGAAAAGCGGAAGACGGTGGTCTGAACTTTACTTACAAATGGAATATGGGATGGATGCATGATTTTCTGGATTATATGAAACTGGATCCGTATTTCCGTAAAGATAACCATAACAAGATGACATTTGCCATGAGCTACAACTACAGTGAGAAATACATTCTGGTACTTTCCCACGATGAGGTTGTTCATCTGAAATGTTCTATGCTGAACAAAATGCCGGGACTCGGCATTGACAAATACCGCAACCTGATGGTTGGATATTCCTTTATGATGGGACATCCTGGCAAAAAGCTGTTATTTATGGGACAGGATTTCGGACAGCTCCGGGAGTGGAGTGAGAAGCGTGAACTTGACTGGGATCTTCTGAAAGATGAGAAACACAGTCACTTACAGGCATTTGTAAAAGAACTGCTGACCATTTACAAAAAATATCCGGCAATGTATGAGCTGGATGACCATCCGGAAGGATTTGAGTGGATCAATCCAAATGACGGATATCGAAGCATTTTCAGTTTTGTACGTCACAGCAAAACCGGAAGAAACAGTTTATTATTTGTATGCAACTTTACACCGATGGCGCGTCCGGATTATCGTGTGGGCGTACCGAAAAAGAAAAAATATACCTTATTGTTAAATAGTGATGATGCGAAATTCGGAGGCGAAGGTACAGAACGTCCGACTGTTTATCAGGCTGAGAAATCAGAGTGTGATGGCAGACCGTATTCCTTTGCTTATGAACTTCCACCATACGGAGTAGCAGTATTCAAATTCTGATAAAGATACCAGAGAAAATATAACTCTCACTTTTACGAATGGTGAGAAACAAAGATATCAGGAGCATTTTTGTTCCGGGGAGTCCCACTGTAGATTATTTAGGATGCTCATACAGTGGGACTCCTTTTATAAAATACGATGGGAAGGAAATGGAGTAGAATGGCGATATTAGACACAATACTACAACAATTAAATATATGGGATGGGCAGCTGTTACTTTTTATTCAAAACCATCTGCGTTCGGAAACTTTGGATCCGATTGTGATCGCTATCACGAATCTTGGAAATGCCGGGATTTTCTGGATTGTATTATCTGTCATTTTGCTGTTTCCAAAGAAAACCAGACGTGCGGGGATTTTGTCCCTGCTGGCGCTGCTTGGTTCTCTGTGTGTGACGAATTTTCTGTTGAAAAATTATGTGGCTCGGGTTCGCCCTTACGAAGTTGTGCGGGGATTGCAGTGCCTGATCCCGGCACAGAAAGACTGGTCCTTCCCGTCCGGCCATGCATCCGCGTCCTTTGCATCAGCGGTGGTGATCTACAAAAGCTGCCACCGCGGAATCGGGGTGCCGGCGTTGATTTTTGCGTTTGCGATATCGTTATCGCGATTGTATGTTGGGGTGCATTATCCGAGTGATGTGATTGCAGGGATGATCATTGGAACGCTGATTGCGCTGATATTGTTCTGGATCTTTGGAGAGAAAAAATATAAGGCGCGGGCACGTAGACATCGCTGAAAAAGTTTATTTATTGTATTGGTTAAAATTTAATATGTGAAAACAAAATCAGAGAAAGTTTTATATAGAATAGACCAGCTTTTATTAAAGTAAGTGTAAAGCATAGAAGTGAAACGAAAATTCTGCACGTAGTGTGGCACGCAGTGCAGGGTGGCGCAAAAATTTACGAAATTCTCTGTGTAGATTAAGAACTCCAGCAATTTTATCTCAAGGAGCGATTGTTAGCGACTGAGATAAAATTGCTGGAGTTCCTATTAAAAATAAAAATGGTAAATTTAAGCCATCTCTAAACAAGAATTAGCATTTTTCTGGTTCTGGATAGTCTACACCGAAAGTCTCCACAGTAACTTTCGCCATTTTCTGCTGAGCCATCGGACGATCACTGTAATCACAACGTGTCTCTGCGATCTTGTTTACATTTTCCATACCTTCGATAACTTTACCGAAACCTGCATACTCACCGTCAAGATGTGGTGCAGCAGCGTGCATGATGAAGAACTGGCTTCCTGCGGAGTTCGGCATCATAGTACGAGCCATAGACAGAACCCCCGGTGTATGTTTCAGGTTGTTTGTGAAACCATTGTGAGAGAACTCACCGCGGATGCTGTATCCGGGACCACCGATACCGGTTCCTTCCGGATCGCCACCCTGAATCATAAATCCTCTGATGACGCGGTGGAAGATAACACCGTCATAAAAACCTTTCTGCACCAGTGAAATAAAGTTGTTTACTGTATTTGGGGCGATTTCCGGATAAAGCTCAGCCTTGATGATATCGCCGTTTTCCATTTCGATTGTTACGATTGGATTTTGTGCCATAATGACCTCCTTAATTATAGCCAAAAAATATAGTAAATTGGCATTTCTATTTAGCATTGTATATGAAAAAACAATTGTTTTCAACAAAATTCAAAAAAAAGCTATTTTTTTGCGGATTCGTGTGATACTGTAAAAAAAGACCAAATTTACTGTCACAGTTCACTCATCATGGGCATTTGGAAATTACTCATGCTTGCATGAGGAAATATCTGGATGATTAAGGGTGAAGAGAGCGCCTTTTTATGAGCAAAAGTAGTAGCTGACGTCTTCTGGAACATAGTTCAAGAAGCATCGTTCGCAAGTGAACTCTTTTGTGAATGGCTCGCGTGAACTGTGTGTAACACTTTATAGAAAGCGCGACTGGTATGGCGGCGGGAAATCGTTGCAATTTGCGGTGATTTTCATTATAATGTTGGAATAGGTGGGATCGTGATGGAAACAAGAGAAAAAGAGATGAAAAAGATATCAGAAAATGAAAAAATGCCGCAGACCAAAGATGTGACAGATGACATTGCGGTGAAATCAATTGAACCGGACTCTATTTTGGATTCAGCAAAACTTGTGCCGATCAAAGATTTTGTGAGCCCGGAGGAACTGCACAAAGATCTGCTTCAGATTATTCGCAAATACCATCCGTCTGCGGATATTTCCATGGTGGAAAAAGCATATCAGATCGCAGAGGAAGCTCATAGGACACAGGTGCGTAAATCCGGAGAACCGTATATCATTCATCCATTATATGTGGCAATCATTCTGGCAGAACTTGAGATGGATAAAGAAACTATCGTTGCCGGTTTGCTGCATGATGTCGTAGAAGATACGGTAATGACAGATGAGGAGATCAGGGAGGAGTTTGGACCGGAGGTTGCTCTTTTAGTTGATGGTGTAACAAAACTGGGTCAGATTTCCTATAAAGCAGATAAGGTAGAAGTTCAGGCAGAGAATCTGCGTAAGATGTTTCTTGCCATGGCAAAGGATATTCGCGTTATCATTATCAAGCTGGCGGACCGTTTGCATAATATGCGTACCTTAAAGTATATGAAGCCGGAAAAACAGAAAGAGAAAGCCCGCGAGACGATGGATATTTATGCTCCGATCGCGCAGCGTCTTGGTATTTCCAAGATCAAGATCGAATTAGAGGATCTTTCTCTGAAATATCTGGAGCCGGAGGCATATTATGATCTGGTGGAGAAGATTGCGGTGCGCAAATCTGCCCGTGATAAATATGTTAATTCTCTGGTGAATGATGTGGAAGTCTGTATGAAGGAAGCCGGTATTGAAGCGACCGTCATGGGACGTGCAAAACATTTCTTCAGCATTTACAAAAAGATGGTAAACCAGAACAAGACACTGGATCAGATTTATGATCTGTTTGCCATTCGTATTATTGTAAAAGATGTCAAGGACTGTTATGCGGCGCTTGGTGTCATTCACGAAAAATACAAACCAATCCCGGGACGTTTTAAAGATTATATTGCAATGCCGAAACCGAATATGTATCAGTCTCTGCATACGACACTGATCGGACCGACCGGTCAGCCGTTTGAGATTCAGATCCGTACCGAGGAGATGCATCGTACTTCTGAATACGGTATTGCCGCACATTGGAAATACAAAGAAGCAAATAACGGAAACAGCATCAACGGTGAGGAAGAAAAATTAAGCTGGCTTCGCCAGATTCTGGAATGGCAGCGGGACATGTCCGATAATAAGGAGTTCATGAGCCTGTTAAAGAGTGATCTGGATCTGTTTTCAGACAGTGTATTCTGTTTTACACCGAGTGGTGATGTCAAGAACCTGCCAAAAGGTTCCACACCGATCGATTTTGCCTACAGCATTCATTCAGCAGTAGGAAATAAAATGATCGGTGCAAAAGTAAACGGACGTCTGGTAACAATTGATTATAATATCCGTAACGGTGACCGTATCGAAGTCCTGACTTCTGCAAACTCCAAAGGTCCGAGCCGTGACTGGCTGAACCTTGTAAAGAGTACACAGGCAAAAAATAAGATCAACCAGTGGTTCCGTAGTGAGTTTAAAGAAGAAAATATTGTCAGTGGAAAAGAGCTGCTGAACAATTACTGTAAAGCAAAATCCATTAATTTAGGCGATATCAATAAGCCGGAATATCAGGCAAAAGTACAGCGTAAATATGGATTCCGTGACTGGGATTCTGTATTGGCAGCGGTTGGTCATGGTGGATTGAAAGAGTCACAGATCGTGAACCGCATGATGGAAGAATACCGCAAGGACCACAAGAAAGTGATTACTGATGAGCAGGTATTGCTTGAGGTATCTTCTTCCGAACAGAAGGAAAAACACGAAGAGGAAGCGCGTACTTCTCATAAAAAGAGCGGAATTATCGTAAAAGGTCTGACGGATGTGGCAGTTCATTTTTCCAAGTGCTGCAGTCCGGTACCGGGCGACGAGATCGTCGGATTTGTCACAAGAGGACGAGGCGTATCCATTCACCGAACAGACTGCATTAATATCATGCAGCTTCCGGATTTTGACAGACAGCGTTTGATCGAGGCAGAATGGCAGCAGGGAGCCGCTGATGAAGAAAACGGCGGTCATGGCAAATATCTGGCAGAGCTTCGGATTTTCGGAAACAACCGTACCGGTTTGCTGGTAGATATCACGAAGATTTTTACCGAGCGTGGAATTGATATTAATTCCATCAATTCTCGAACAAGTAAAAAGGGAATTGCGACCATTGCAGTTTCTTTCTATACAAAAGGCAAAGATGAGCTGAACATGCTTGGTGAAAAGATCCGTCAGATCGAGAGCGTTTTTGATATTGAACGTACGACCGGCTGACAGGGATAAGGAGTATAAAGATATATGGCAGATTTAAGAATTGAAGAATATAACGTTGGCGATATTGGAACAAACTGTTACTTTATCGTAAACGCGGACACAAAAGAAATGGTGATCATTGATCCGGGCGGAGATGGAGCAGATCTTATCCGCCGCATCAAAGGGCGCGGATTAAAATTGCAGGCAGTTTTGCTGACACATGGACATTATGATCATGCGCATCATGCACGAATGGTAGCAGATGCATTTGGTGTTTCTGTCTATGCAAGTGAAAAGGAAGAAGTCACTATGCATGACATTCAGAAAAATGTATCCGCAATGTTTGGCAATCCGGAGACTTATGATGCAGACGTGTATACAAAAGACGGTGATGTGCTGGACTTAGCCGGATTCAAGATTAAAGTGCTTTCCACACCGGGACACACTGAAGGTGGATGTTGTTACTATTTTGACGGCAACAAAGTGCTGGCAAGTGGTGACACCCTGTTTTGTGGTTCTGTTGGCAGAACAGATTTTAAGGGTGGAAGCATGTCAGATCTGGTGCGTTCCGTAAAAGAAAAACTGTTTGTGCTTCCAAACGATACTGCGGTATTGCCGGGACATGAGGCACGGACCACAATTGGTTATGAGAAACAGTATAATATGTACTTAGCATAATTTAGTATAATGATTTAAAAGGAATTTTCATGAAACAGGTAGATGAATTTGTATTTGTGGAAATTCCTTTTGTGACGTAAAAAGATACTATAATGGATAACATATAAATGGATTTTTATGGAACAGGTGAATGTGCATTTATGAAAAATTGACCTGTAGCAGATAGAAAAGTGTAGAAGCCAGATAATGTTTTTTAAAAGAGATTGGAAAAGGAAATAAGTATGATTACAGTACAGTTAAATGAGCCGGATTTTGAGTATGATATTCATTCTCTGGTAAAGGCGTTTTATCCACAGCATGACGTGCTTGTAAAAGCCATGCCGCGGGAGGAGTTTCCGGAGAGCGTATTTCATCTTGTGGTAAATTATGACCGGAAAAACCACATGATTGATTTTAAATTTTATGAGCGGGAACAGCAGGAAAATGATAATGTGACAAAAGAAGAAATAGTTGCGCAGGATCATGATCATGCAGCAAAAGAAGAAAATGAGAATGCAGAGCAGATTTCGGAAGAAGCTTTTTCACAGAATCAGAAAAATGGTGCAGCAGAAGAAAAAATGACACTGGGCGGCAGCGTTCTGGTTGATTTTTCTGATCGGAAAAAGACAAAAAATGAGTTAAAACAGCAATTATATTATCTGCTGACCTTGTATGCAGGAAAGACACTTCCATGGGGAACGCTGACGGGTATTCGCCCGACGAAAATCCCGATGGAATTACTGGAAGAAGGAAAAAGTGAAGACGAAATCCGTTCTTATATGAAAGAAACATATTTTGCTTCGGATGAAAAAATCGAGCTGAGTCTGGCAGTTGCAAAGCGTGAACTGGAATTGCTGAGTCGTATTGATTATGAGAATGGCTACAGTTTATATGTAGGTATTCCATTCTGCCCGAGTACATGCCTTTATTGTTCTTTCACCTCTTATCCACTGGCAAAATGGGCAAACCGTATGGATGAATATTTGGATGCATTGGAAAAAGAAATTGCATTTACGGCAGAGGCTTGCAAACATAAGGTTTTGAATTCTGTATACATTGGTGGAGGCACACCAACAACACTTTCCGCAGAGCAGATGGATCGACTGTTGACGATGATCGGAAGCTATTTTGAAATCGCAGATGAGCAGGGCAGAATGATCTATGCGGATGAATATATGAATGAAGTAGATGCAGCAGATGAAGCGCAGAATTCTATGGATGAGGCTAAATTTGAAAATGGTTCAACCGATGTTGAAGGTAATGCAGCAGGTTCTGTTTGTGAAAATGGTAAAGTGCGGAAGAAGACACAACTTCTGGAGTTTACCGTAGAAGCCGGCAGACCGGACAGCATCACCAGAGAAAAACTGGAAGTAATCCATAAACATAACATTTCCAGAATTTCCATCAATCCGCAGACCATGAAAGAAGAAACATTGCGTCTTATCGGTCGTCAGCATACCGTACAGCAGACCATCGACAGTTTCAAACTGGCGCGGGAAGCAGGTTTTGATAATATCAACATGGATCTGATCGTTGGACTTCCGGAGGAGACCATCGAGGATGTGCGTGAGACCATGAGACAGTTAGAAGAACTGGATCCGGATAACATCACCGTTCATTCATTGGCAATCAAACGTGCAGCCAGACTTCGGATGCAGAAGGAACAGTACGAGAACCTGCATATTGAGAATACCGCGCAGACCATTGATCTGACGGCAGAGTGCTGTCATGAGATGGGACTGGAGCCATATTATCTGTATCGTCAGAAAAATATGGCAGGCAATTTTGAAAATGTCGGCTACGCAAAACCGGGAAAAGCCGGAGTGTACAACATTCTGATCATGGAAGAAAAACAGACCATTATGGCGCTTGGCGCAGGTGCTACTACCAAAGTTGTTTTTGAGGATGGCAAGCGTATTGAGCGTGTGGGAAATGTTAAGGATATTACAAATTACCTGGATCGTGTGGATGAGATGGTAGAGCGGAAGCGGGAATTGCTGAAAAACTGTGGTCAGCTTAGATAAAATACTTGCTATATCAAACTCACAAACGTATAATAAACTATGTATGTGAACACAGAAATAGAGAAATCATCTGTGTTTGGAAATGTATAAGAAAACAGATGTCGGATATCTGTTTGTTTAGGAATATAAAATACAGAGCAATCTGTATGGAATGGAGGATATACAGTGGCTTTAAAGAAAAAACCGGTAAACGGTATGAAAGATATTATGCCGGATGAGATGCAGATTCGTGATTATGTACAGAGCGTGATCAAAGAGACTTATCGTGCATTCGGATTTACCCCGATTGAGACACCTTGTATGGAAGATATTGCAAACCTGAGCAACAAGCAGGGTGGAGAAAATGAGAAACTGATCTTCAAGGTATTAAAACGTGGTGAAAAACTGAAACTGGAGACTGCACAGAGTGAGGCAGATCTGGTTGATTTTGGTATGAGATATGATCTGACTGTACCGCTTTGCCGTTACTATGCAAACCATGCAAATGATCTGCCGTCCCCGTTTAAGGCACTTCAGATGGGAAATGTATGGCGTGCAGACCGTCCGCAGAGAGGTCGTTATCGTCAGTTCATGCAGTGTGATATTGATATTCTTGGCGAGCCGTCTAACCTGGCAGAGATTGAACTGATCCTTGCTACTACAACCACACTTGGCAAACTTGGATTCAAAAATTTTGAGATCCGTATCAACGAGCGTCGCATCTTAAAAGCAATGGCAGCTTACAGCGGATTTGCAGAGGAAGAGTTTGATACAGTATTTATCATTCTGGACAAGATGGATAAGATCGGTCTGGAAGGTGTTGCCGAGGAGCTTGCAAAAGAAGGTTATGCACAGGAATCAATCGATAAATATCTGTCACTGTTCACTGGTGTGGAGCAGGCAGAGGATGGCATCAGCTATCTGGCAGATACTTTAGGTGACTATCTGGATGCGGAGATCGTTCAGAATATGAAAGAGATTGCATCTGCAGTAAATGCAACAAAGACAGCATCCTTTGAGCTGGTATTTGATCCGACTCTGGTACGAGGCATGTCTTACTATACAGGAACTATTTTTGAGATCGCAATTCCGGAGTTTGGCGGAAGCTGCGGTGGCGGCGGACGCTACGACAAGATGGTTGGAAATTTCACCGGAAAAGATGTTCCGGCCTGCGGATTTTCCATCGGATTTGAGCGTATCATCCTGCTTCTGATGGAGAATGGTTTCAAGATTCCGGAGCAGCCGAAAAAGACTGCATATCTGATTGAAAAAGGATATCCGGGCGATAAACTCAGTGAAGTGATCGGACAGGCACAGCAGGCACGTGCAAACGGCGAGCAGGTATTGGTTGTCCGTATGAATAAAAATAAAAAATTCCAGAAAGAGCAGCTTTCTAAAGAAGGTTACGAGGAATTCGTAGAATTTTTTAAATAGGAGGAATATATTATGGCAGAGTCCATGCGTGGATTGAAAAGATCCCATAGATGTACAGAGGTATCCAGCGCAGATATCGGAAGTACCGTTACCGTTATGGGTTGGGTACAGAGAAGAAGAAATCTGGGAAGCCTGATCTTTATTGACCTGAGAGACCGTTCCGGTCTGCTTCAGATCGTATTTGATGAAAACAGTGTAGGAGCAGATGGATTTGCAAAAGCAGAGACACTCAGAAGTGAGTACGTTATCGCTGTTGTTGGTAAGATCCAGAAACGTTCTGCAGCAGTAAATGAAAACTTAAAAACAGGTGATATTGAAGTAATTGCAGAAAGTCTTCGTATCCTTTCTGAGTCCGATACACCGCCTTTCCATATTGAGGAGAATTCTCAGACAAAAGACGAGATCCGTCTGAAATACCGTTACCTGGATTTGCGTCGTCCGGATTTACAGCGTAATTTGATGCTGAGAAGTAAAGTAGCTTATCTGATGCGTGATTTTATGGCAAAAGAAGGATTTATCGAGATTGAGACACCGGTTCTGACAAAATCCACTCCGGAGGGAGCAAGAGATTATCTGGTACCGAGTCGTGTGCATCCGGGAAGTTTTTATGCACTTCCGCAGTCTCCACAGCTGTTTAAACAGCTGTTGATGTGTTCCGGATATGACCGTTATTTCCAGATCACAAAATGTTTCCGTGATGAGGATTTACGTGCTGACCGTCAGCCGGAGTTTACACAGGCCGACATGGAGCTGTCTTTCGTAGATGTAGATGACGTATTAGACGTAAATGAGCGTCTGTTAAAATATGTGTTCAAAGAGGCTATCGGTGTGGATGTACAGATTCCGCTTCCACGCATGACATGGCAGGATGCCATGGACCGTTACGGTTCTGACAAACCGGATACCCGTTTTGGCATGGAATTACATGATGTATCTGACGTTGTGAAGAACTGTGGATTCGGTGTATTTACCGGTGCATTAGAGAACGGCGGCAGTGTACGTGGTATTGCTGTTCCGGGCAAAGCTTCCATGGGCCGCAAACAGATCGACAAACTGGTTGATCTGGCAAAAACATACGGAGCAAAAGGTCTGGCTTATCTGTGTGTAAATGAAGATGGCACATACAAATCTTCTTTTGCAAAATTTATGACAGAAGAAGAACTGGCAGCTTTAGTAGAAGCTACCGAAGGAAAACCGGGCGATCTGCTGTTATTTGCAGCAGATAAAAATAAAGTTGTCTGGGCTGTTCTTGGCGCATTAAGACTTCATATGGCAAAAGAGCTGAACCTGCTGGATCCGAACAAGTACAACTTCCTCTGGGTAACAGAGTTCCCGTTACTGGAGTGGTCCGATGAAGAGAATCGTTATATGGCAATGCATCATCCGTTTACTATGCCAATGGAAGAGGATTGGGATAAGATCGATTCTGATCCGGGCGCTGTTCGTGCAAAAGCATATGATATCGTATTAAACGGTACCGAGCTTGGCGGCGGTTCTGTCCGTATCCATCAGGATGATATTCAGGAGAAAATGTTTGAGGTACTTGGATTTACAAAAGAGCGTGCATGGGATCAGTTTGGTTTCCTGCTCTCCGCATTCAAGTATGGTGTACCGCCACACGCAGGACTGGCTTACGGCTTAGATCGTATGGTAATGCATATGGTACATGCAGATTCTATCCGTGACGTTATCGCATTCCCGAAAGTAAAAGATGCTTCCTGTCTGATGACAGAAGCTCCAGGTACGGTAGATGAGAAACAGTTAGAAGAACTTGGACTTGCAATCAAACTTCCGGAAGAGACAACAGAAGAGGAGTAATTGTAAAATTGCATAAAAATGAGTAAAAAGCGGGAGTGGAAAATCTGAGGATTTTCTGCTCCTGCTTTTTGCATGCCTTGAAAATAAAGGATTTGTGGGAAAAAATGCGTGTTGTGCAATTTGTATAGTGTAAGAAATGCAGAAAAATTTATGGTTGACGGTCAGGGGGAAGAGGTATATATTCATGCTATCGTTCTTCAAACAAATCTGATTCAGATAAAATTGCATAGTTATCAGAGTGGTGATATCTTACGAGCAGTCTAAATATTGTTGCACCGATTCGGTAAATATCAAGAAAAACAGAGTGATACATTGTATTAGTTAAACTATGAAAATAAAAAGAGAAGAAGGCTAATGAAACGTGAACGCAGAATAAGCATTTCCCCGCTTCAAGTGCGTAGAGCACTAAGCGGTGGGTAAAGGGGATGCTTATGTCAGTGGGAGTTAAAAGCTCCCACTGACAGGTCGCAAAGCGACTGCGTTCATGAGCAAGTAGCGAAAGCGGATTGCGAATGTCCGCTTTAAATATGTAAATATTTCATATGGAGGAGGTTGTTTGCATGACAAAAAAGTTACGAGATTATTTTCCTATGCTGCAGACCAGAGAAGTAATTTTGAAAGAAATCAATAATAACGAAAAGATGTGGAGTACGTTTTATTCGTGGGAAGAAGAACGGCAGGAGGAATTTCTTGATTTTTGCACTGGAGCGCGGGGAGTAAAAGTGATGTATGATTTTGTGAGTAAAGAGGTTTTGAATCCAGAGTCAACACCAGAGCGTATTGATGAGTTATTGTCTCTGTTATTAAAGCAGGAGGTTCATGTGATGGAAGTTTTACCAAATGATGGAACACGATTGGCAGATGAATCATCACTTGTTATTATGGATATTGTAGTGCAGCTTTCCGATGGCAGCATTGCAAATCTGGAAATTCAAAAAATTGGGTATAAGTTTCCGGGAGAAAGAAGCGCCTGCTATTCCGCAGATTTGCTGTTGCGGCAGTATAAGCGGGTGCGAAGTGAACGAAAGAAAAAATTCAGTTACAAAGACATCAAAGATGTATATACAATTGTGCTGTTTGAAAACAGTCCTGCAGAATTTAAAAAATTTCCAGATGTATATATTCATTCTTTCGGGCAAAAATCAGATTCGGGATTGGAATTTAATCTGCTGCAAAAATATGTATTCGTAGCGCTTGACAATTTTAAAAATATTCAGCAAAATAAAGAAAATAAGTATCTGATAAACAGTCGACTTGATGCATGGATTGCGTTCTTTTGTATAGATGATCCGGAAATGATTGTTGCGATTATCGAGCAGTATCCCGAGTTTAGAGCATACTATGAACAAATCTATGACATCTGTCGAAATATCGAAGGAGTGATGGATATGTTTTCGAAAGAATTACAGGAACTTGACCGGAATACTGTGCAGTTGATGATTGATGAGATGCAGGAGGATTTGAAACAAAAAGGAAAAGAACTGGATCTTATAAATCAGAAATTAGGTGAGAAGAATCAGGAACTGGATGAGAAGAATCAGGAATTGAATGAGAAGAATCAGGAATTGAATGAAAAAAGTCAGGAATTGGATGAAAAAAATCAGAAATTACAGGCGGCTTTAGCGCGTATTCATGAGCTTGAAGAGGAAAAGAAAAAAGCAAATCAATAAGATGGAAAATGAATTCCTAACAGAAAGCCGGCAATTGCCGGCTTTCTGAAAAATATGCTAAAACTATACTATTCATAATCTACCTGGAAAGATGCAAAGTCCAGATCAGTTTCAGTTCCATCTTCGAGATGAACATAAGGGATAACTTCCAGAGAAGTGAAGTCCTGTGTCATTGTCGGAATAACTACCTGTGTGCGGAAACAGTAGTTACCATCATCGTCGGTATAAGCACGTTCTCCACCATCATCTGAGTCATTCTCCATGCTAGAGGAATGAAAAGCTGCATTTTCTGTCTGGGTATTGTAAGTATTTCCATTGGAATCTGTAATTTTGCAGAATACCCAGTTGTGAATATTGTCGTCATTCATTACGTTATCAAAGTTTTGGAAGGAGTCATAGTCCTTGCCAAAATTCCAAGTGAGATCCAGATATGTTCCAGAGGCAGAAACTTTACTCTGTGCAATTGTTACCTCTGCACCGCTTTCTGTATAGGCAGAAGTTGCAGGTTTTACGTTGGCAGAGCCGGAAATGTCAAAGCTGATTGTCTGCATATAGCAATTTCCGGTTTTTGGATCTATACTGGTTGCCAGCGGAACTTGTACCGTGAAAGTATCTGGAAGAACTACATCAGAAAGTTCTACTCTGGCATGAAATGCACCGCGCTTATACTGGGCATCGGTTGATCCTGTTAAACCATTAATATTCCACTGTGCTATATAGATGGTATCATTGATGATAATACGATCCGGAAGAAACCAGTTTCCTAAGGTTTTTATACCATATGGGGTGGCTTCACCATAAATAGAAAGCAGACTGCCATCATAGTAAGCATCTATAACATTCATATATGGGTTTGGTTGTTTTTGATAGTTGTTATCATATTGATTGAACATAACATCTGGCCAGGTATCAGAAAAAGTAGTAACAAGACCGCTTTCTTCTGATACAATCGTTGCTGGTGCCACAGAATCTGTCGTGTCGGAAGCAGTAGATGTTTCTTCTTCGGAAGAACTTTCCGGAGTAGTGATACGTCCTGTTTCCTGCAAATACTGCTGTGATCTTGCCTGATACTGTTTAATTCCGGCATAAGCGCCGGTGGTTCCCATGGTAGCACATACAATAATTACGGCAGCAACTTTTGCCGGCATCCATTCCTTACGTGCTTTTATAGGAGAAACATTATTTTTCTGCTGTTCCTGAGCTACCTGATTAACAACAAGCTGTTTAAAATGCTCTGGTGTTTTTAGAAAAGTTTCTTTTTCATATTCGAAATCATTGTGTTTAGAGTCGTGATTCATATGGCGGCCTCCTTTTCAAACATTGTTCGTAACTGAAGTTTTCCGCGGTTTAACCGCATTTTTATGGCACTTTCACTCATTTCCAGAATGTCTGCAATTTCCCGTATTTTAAATCCGTCAAAGTAATACATTACCAGTGGAAGACGGTAGGAAATATCTAGCTGCATCAGATGCTGATACAGGTCTGAGTAATCCTGCTGTGCGGCTTCTTCGGTCAGTGCACCTTCCTCATAAGCGACTTCCCGTTTGCGTTTCCGCAGGATCATCTGACATTCGTTGATCAATATGCGTGAAAACCATGTTTTGGCATATTCCTGTTTTTTTAGTGTGTGAAGTTTTGAAAATCCTTTTACGATGGCAGATGACATGGCGTCCTCACAGTCGGCATCCTCTTTTAAAATCGCCTTTGCAATGCGGTAGAAGTCATCGGTAAAAGAAATGATCAAATCTCCGAAATCCTGTTTTGTCATAACTTCCCTCTTTTTATCTCAATATGTTTTTATAAATGTGAAATGAGATTTTTATACTCTGTAATAGCTATTACACCCATTAGATGCAGTTTAACATAAAAAAGTCACAGACATATGATAAGAATTCATTCAAAGTAGATTTGTTCTCCTTGTTGGTTTGGTTTCCGGCAGAATTGGAGACATGTGCAGAAGAATTATGTCATGTGTTACACAATGTGCATGTTGTGATAAAAATGATGATGGCATTTGAGAATTTTACCTGCAATTTACAGAAATCTGGTTCTGGATTTTACCCGGTGGTCATAAGCTGAAAATGTTGCAAATCTGAGAAATATTTTTTCTGGAAAGTTAATCAGAAAAAATAAGTCATAAATCAGAAATCCACGCATATAGTATAGAGTGGGCTAAGAAAGGAGAGATGTATATTTGAAAGAAGAAAAAGAAAAGAGAATTGATACCAAAAAAGAAAAAGAGATAAAAACAGGGGACGTGACAATGCATGAAACAGAAGAACCTGCCGATGTGTTTCCGGAGAAAACAGGGGATAATCTGATATTTCTGGATGACCCGAAATTACGAAAAGAATATCTGGATTGTATGAGATATCTGCTGACGCAGATTACAGATTTTGGATTTGCGCAGGAAGAAGAACTGGGGCGCAGCATTATCAGTCATACAAAATATCGTTTAAAAACAAGAGAGAGTATTCTGGCAAAGATGGAGCGCAAGAAACGGGAACTGACAGAGGAAAATGTGTTTACTTACATAAATGATCTGGCAGGGATTCGTGTGATCTGCCTGTTTCTGGATGATATCTACCGGGTGAGAGATTTTGTCCGTGAACTTCCCGGAATTACAATTGTGAAAGAGAAAGATTTTGTGAAAAAACCGAAAAACAGTGGCTATCAAAGCCTGCATATGATCGTACAATTTGCTAATGAAAAAAAGGTTGAAATTCAGTTGAGAACCATTGGAATGGATTTCTGGTCGGTACTGGAATATCAGCTGCAGTATAAAAAGCATCATAAAAAAGGAAAACAATTGAAAAAGGAGCTGTTTTCCTGCGCCATTGATGTAAGAAATATGGATCAGCGGATGCTGGATCTGAGACAGTCAATTGAAAACGTATAAAAAGGTGTGCCTTCCAGGAAAGCACACCTTTTTTATTACTCAAAGTCAGGGGAATGGGTACATTCTCTTTACCTGCTTCAATGTATTCATTTGTTAAACTGTAATCGAATCTTAAGCCTCAATTGGTTTCAGATCGTCAGCGATGATCAGTTTTGCTTCTGTAGCTGCCTGAATCTCTTCAACAGTGAATTCCGGATTGTACTCTTTTAATACGATTCCTTCCGGAGTTACTTCCATAACACCCATCTCAGTAACAATCAGGTTTACCTGAGCTTCTGCTGTCAGAGGTAATGTACACTGTTTTAAGATCTTCGGTGCACCTTTCTGTGTGTGCTCCATAGCAACGATAACTCGTTTAGCACCTACTACAAGGTCCATAGCACCACCCATTCCAGGAACCATTTTTCCAGGAATAATCCAGTTTGCGATATTTCCTTTCTCATCTACCTGAAGAGAACCAAGGATCGTAGCATCTACATGTCCACCACGGATGATGGAGAAAGATGTAGCACTGTCAAAGAACATACCGTCTTTCTCGATACCAGCCGGTTGTCCACCTGCATTTACGATGTATGCAGCATCCGGATCTTCCGGATCAACAGCTGCAAGACCGATGAATCCGTTCTCAGACTGTAATGTAAGTTTAACAGATGGATCAAGGTAATCCGGAACCATAGTAGGAAGTCCGATACCAAGGTTTACAACATCACCATCATGTAATTCTTTAGCGACACGTTTCGCGATATATGGTTTGATTTCACTTCTTTCCATCTTATGCTTCCTCCTTTACTACTAAATAATCAACATAAATGTGTGGAGTTTCCACATAGTCTGGACCAATCTCACCAGCCGGAACGATTTTCTCAACTTCAGCGATAACGATATCAGCGGCAGAAGCCATCATCGGGTTGAAGTTACGAGTAGATCCTTTGTAACGGATATTTCCGGATTCATCAGCAATATATCCCTGGATGATTGCAACGTTACCACGGATTGCTTTCTCAAGAAGGTACTCTTTACCATCTAATTCGATAACCTGTTTGCCTTCAAGAGTTGTCGGTGAAGTGCTGTCAGCAACGATAGTACCGATACCTGTTGGTGTAAGGAATCCTGCAAGACCAGCTCCGCCTGCACGTACCTGCTCAGCAAGTGTACCCTGTGGCTGAAGTTTTAATTCGATCTCACCAGCATTGAATTTTGCTGCAACTTCTTTGTTCAGACCTACGTGTGTAGCGATTAATCTTTTAATTAATCCGTTGTGAAGTAAACGACCTGTTCCTTCATTTTCGAAACCTGCGTCGTTACATACAACTGTAAGGTCTTTTGCTGTTACTTCGTTTACGATAGATTTTGCTGTTCCGTTTGTCATGAATCCACCGACTAATACTGTATCGCCATCTTTGATCAGTGCGGCAGCTTCTTTAGCAGAAATAACTTTTGTTTTAGCCATTTCTTTCCCTCCTATTAATTACATGATAATAATTATTGTGCTCTGTTGATAACGTCATGCGTCCACATAGCCTGTTTCCATTATAGCACCTTGCCCGGCAAAATCCAGAGATATTTCACAAAAAAATTGAAAAAACTGTGATTTGTTTGTAAAAAGTTTGAATCAACGCTTTAAAGTGATAAAATATTTTTGTTGATTTTTGGAATAAAGTAAGATAAAATGACAGAAATGAGTTGAGACAAAGGAGAAAACGGTGATGAATTACTACGGAAAAGGAAATATGATGTCTGTAAGGGAAGATGTCGTGGTTTTGGATGCAACGCTGCGTGACGGTGGTCTGGTAAATGATTTTTACTTTACCGATGACTTTGTACGCGATTTATATAAAACGAATCTGGAAGCCGGTGTAGATTATATGGAGTTCGGCTACCGGGCAGATAAAAAGCAGTTTGATGTGAACAAATTCGGAAAATGGAAATTCGCGGAAGATGAAGCAATTCGTGAGATTGTCGGTGACAATGATACCGATATGAAAATCTCCATTATGGCAGATGTGGGCCGCTGTGATTACAAACACAGTATCAGGGACCGCGTAGACAGTCCGGTGGATCTGGTTCGTGTGGCTACTTATATCAATACGATGCCGGAAGCAATTGCTATGATTGAAGATGCTGCTGCAAAGGGTTATGAGACAACCTGCAATATTATGGCAATTTCCAAATGTCAGGAGCGCGATATTCAGATGGCGCTGGAGATGCTTGTAAAATCTTCGGTAAATGGTGTTTATGTGGTAGACAGTTATGGTTCTCTGTATCCGATGCAGATTTGTGAGATTACATCCATTTATCTGGATGCACTGGCAGAGAGTGGAAAAATGGTTGGTATTCATGCACATAACAATCAGCAGTGCGCCTTTGCAAATACTGTTCAGTCACTGGCAGTTGGTGCAAGTATGCTGGATGGAACTGTCATGGGAATGGGACGTGGTGCAGGAAATTGTTCACTGGAAGGACTGCTTGGATTTTTGAAAAATCCAAAGTATGAGATTGCACCGGTGCTTTCCTTTATTGAAAAATATATGTTAAAGCTGATTGAAGATGGAACGGTATGGGGATACAATATCCCGTATCTTCTGACCGGTCTGACGGATCAGCATCCAAGAACCGCCATTGCCGCAACGAAGAATCACGATACGAATTATCTGGATTTTTATCATATGCTGCTGGATGATTAAAAAATATAAAAACTGTGAGAGGGAAAAAGTTCCGTTTCTCACAGTTTTTTTATTTTCCTGTAATAAAGAAATCCGGTCAGATCTGCCAGAATCCATCCGATCGGAATCGCCCACCAGATAGCACTGACACCAAACGGGGTATTCGGTGCAAAGGCATAAGCCAGAACTACTCTTGTTCCCAGTGATACGATGGTGAGCACCAGCGACATGGCAGGCCGTTCGATTGCCCGGTAAAGACCATAAAGTAAAAACAGACAACCGATGCCCCAGTAAAAACCGCCCTCAATATGCAGATAATGAACACCTTCCGCAATGATCGTTGTTTCTCCTGCATTCACAAAGATCTGCATCAGCGGACGGGCAAAGATCCAGACAACGGCGGAGATGATCACGCAGAAAAGAATCGATACACGAACTGCGGTATGGATTCCGGCGGTTACCCGGTCTGGACGTTTGGCCCCGTGATTTTGTGAGATAAACAGGGAGAAGGCATTGCCAAATTCCTGCACTGGCATATATGCCAGCGTATCGATTTTAACCGCGGCGGCAAAGGCAGCCATGATTGCGGTACCAAAGCTGTTCACCAGACCCTGAATCATCAAAATTCCAAAGTTCATAACGGATTGCTGTAAGCAGGTGAAGAATGCGTATCGTCCCACTTCCGAAAATGTTGTTTTCCGGAAAATACGCTGTTCCTTTTTTGGGAAAAGCTGTGGATTTTTCCATAAAGCAACAATGGTGATGCCGATACCGGAAATTCCCTGTGCGATAACTGTGGCACCGGCAGCTCCGCCGATACCAAGCTGCAATTCGAATACAAACCACAGATCCAGCACGATATTTAAGATAGTGGAAACTGCCAGAAAAATAAGGGGCAGGATAGAATTGCCAACTGCCCGCAGGACAAAGGCGAAATAATTGTATAAAAACGTAAATCCGATGCCGATAAAAATAATGCGGGCGTAAATGCGCATCAGTTCATAAATATCTTCCGGTGTCTGAAGCAGTGTCAGAATCCCGTCCGTTCCGATAAACACGGTCAGGTACAGGAGGAGCGTTACCAGCAGAACAAGCCAGAAAGATACCCACATACATTCTTTCATTTCCTTTTGCCGGCCGGCGCCGTAATGCATGGAAAACAGCGCGCCGCATCCCATACAGAGTCCGATCATGACGGAGGTCAGAAAGGTCATAAGAGTGTAAGTGCTGCCGACGGCTGCCAGTGCGCCGGAGCCAAGAAAACGTCCGACGATGATCGTATCGGTAATATTGTAGACCTGCTGCAGCAGATTTCCAAGCATCATCGGCAGGGCAAAAAGCAACAGAGTTTTAAAAATTGGTCCTTTTGTTAAATCTTTTTCCATAAGAATATTATTATAGCACAGATTTTTCGATTTTTGCATATGTTGTGATGAAAGTATCGTTTGGAGTGCAATATGAATTTTGGACAGGAAAGATTTCAGTGGCTGGAGCAGGATCCATATACCCGCGAAAAAATGCCATTTTATATGACATATCCGATGCAGAATACCGTATTTGAGGAGATGGAGTATGAAAAAGACTGCAAACGTTTGCAGGAAATGTATCCGAGAGATGCCAGAAGGATTCAGAGCATGGTGGATGAGGAATGTGACCGGATGGAATACGAAGGCAGCATGATGTTTGACCGGTATCCGGACCGGCTGATGCTGGAAATGATCTGCCACAGGATCTACCGGGGATTGAGGCCGGAAGACGTGGAGGAGGACGGACGATTACATGTGGATGAAAAGTATTTTATGCTGGTGCAGGTAATGCTGATGCAGGAAATGTATCGCAGAAGATGCAGACATTATCGGTGCCGGAGATGGTATTAGGTCTTGTGTGTCGCAAAAAGATACCCTATAATGAAAACGACTTAAACTGATATGAAATAAAATTTAGTATTAATTAAGTAACAAGATGGCTAATTCCTTACTGGATGTAAGGGATATTCACCACAAATAGATTGTAGTAGAAAAGAGAAACGTTATGATAGAAAATCCATGGAAAGAGATACTGGCTGCTTGCATGAATGAGCGGTTGGCAAAAATCATTATCAGCGGTCCGCGTAAAAAAGACGGAGTGCGAAAAATTGAGATACGACCGGTACTTTTAAAAGAAAGACTGATGTTTCAGGCAAGTGCTTATACAGAAAAGCAGGTGCAGCATTATAACCTGACAGAAGCAGAATGTTATGAGAAGATTGCAGAGTGGACAGATGGGTTCCGTCAGTTAGAGGCACTGCATCCGCAGGAGCACATTCAGGTGTTGATCAGCAAAAAAGGAAAACGGACGGTACGACGGTCAAAATCCGGCTGCCCGGTTTCGAAAGCGAACTTATCACATAACCGGAAGAAACAGTATATTTTAGATCCGGAGATTCCGGTTCCGTTTCTGATTGACCTTGGGGTACAGACCAAAGATGGCAAAATCGTTCATTCCAGATACGATAAGTTCCGTCAGATGAACCGTTTCTTAGAATTTATTGAAGATATCGTTCCGGAGCTTCCAAAAGACAGAGAATCTGTTATCATAGATTTCGGCTGTGGCAAGTCATATCTGACTTTTGCCATGTATTATTATCTGCATGAGTTGAAACACTATGATGTACGGATCATCGGACTGGATCTGAAGGCAGATGTCATCGCGCATTGTCAGAATCTGGCAGAGGAATACGGATATGAAAAATTGTCCTTTCTGACTGGTGATATTGCACAGTATGAAGGTGTGGATCATGTAGATATGGTCGTAACCCTGCATGCCTGTGATACAGCAACAGATTATGCGCTGGAAAAAGCCGTAAAATGGGGCGCAAAAGTGATTTTGTCTGTGCCGTGCTGTCAGCATGAAGTGAATAAACAGATTCAAAATAATCTGTTGCAGCCAGTTTTAAAGTATGGACTGATCAGGGAGCGGATGTCAGCACTCTTGACAGATGCAATCCGTGCAAATCTGCTGGAGGAGGCAGGCTATCAGGTGCAGGTACTGGAATTTATCGATATGGAGCATACGCCGAAAAATATTTTATTGCGTGCAGTAAAATCCGGAAAACAAAAAAACTCCGGGGAACTGACAGAATTAATGGAGGCACTGCATGTATCACCGACGTTGGCGGCGTTGCTGAGAACAGAAAGGAATACATTAGATGCGTAAAGGAATACGAAAGTTTTTTATCCTTGTGGCGGTATTTATCGTTGCATTATTTATTTTTTCCAAGATTACAAATCATGAGACAAAGGATCTGACGACAGATATGCCGGCGGCATCCTTACCGATCGTGTATTTTGAGGATAACGGGCATCGGGTGAACGAACTGCATGGTTATGTGGATGATATGTCGGAAGTTTCCATGCGTGATACCGTCACACCGCTTCCGGATAACCATAAGCTGTCGCTTCGCATTGATCCGTATGGCAAAAATATTGACAGTGTGACGTTTGAAGTGCGAAGTCTGGACGGAAGCAGATTGGTTCAGGAGGGAAAAGTTACGCTTTCCGGTGACAAGAGTGCGATGAAAGGTGAGATTACCGTTGAAAATCTGTTGGAAAAAACAACGGAATATCAACTGATCCTGAAAGTAAAAGAGGGCGATACGACGGCAAGTTATTATACAAGAATCAAGGATGCCGGAGACAGTCAGATCAGTACCTGTGTGGATTTCGTAGAAGAATTTCATGCAATTACCATGGATAAGGATCGTCAGTCAGAACTTGCTTCTTATATGGAGCCTTTCGCGGATGCAGACAATACATCTTTGCAGACTGTTACCATTAATAACAGTCTTTCTCAGGCTTGCTGGGGAGATCTGCAGGGAACCGAAGTGACAGAACCGGTGGCATCCATCAAAGAGATGTGTGATGAATATCAGGTTATTTTGCTGGAATATATTTTATCTGCTGACAATGAGAATGGTCAGACAGAATATTATAACGTGCAGGAATATTATCGGGTGCGTGTCGGTGCAGAGAAGATTTATCTGTTAAATTTTGAACGGACCATGGAAGAAATTTTCCGGGGAGACGGCGCTCACGTATCCAAAGATTCCATTAATCTTGGAATCCGATCCGATGTGGTGGATTACAAGGCGAACGAAACCGGAAATATTATCTGTTTTGTGCAGCAGGGAGAGCTGTGGAGCTACAATCAGTCTGAAAATAAAATGACACAGGTGTTCAGTTTCCGAAGCGGAGATGACATGGACATACGGGAAAATTATGATGAACATGCGATCCGGATTCTGAAAGCGGATGAAGGCGGAAGTATTGATTTTGTTGTATATGGCTATATGAACCGTGGAGAGCATGAAGGCCAGGTGGGTGTCAGCGTATGCCATTATGACTGTGTGACGAATACAGTGGAGGAAATGTTATTTATTCCGACAACATTATCCTATCAGGTGGTAAAAGAACAGCTTGGCACGTTAATGTATGTATCGGATAACGGATACTTCTATCTGACCATTTCTGATCAGGTATACAAGATTAATCTGGATACGAAAAAAACAGAAATTTTTATCAGTGATCTGCAGCCGGATATGATCGTAAGCTCTGAGGATGGACGGCATATTGCATGGTCAGAAGATGGAAGTGTCATGCATGTGACAGATCTGGAAAAAGGTGATACTTACGATGTTAATGCAGAGAGCGGTCAGACATTGAAACCGCTTGGATTCATCGGAAGCGACTGCATTTATGGATGGGGTTATACGTCAGATGTGTTTAGCACGGATACGCAGACCAATACGCTGGCACTGAGTCAGGTATTGATTATGGATTTCGGTGACAGTGAGCATCAGATTTTAAAAACTTACCAGAGTCCGGGCATGTATGTGACAGGTATCCGGGTGCAGGATGGCAGCATTTACCTGTCCAGAGTGGCAAAATCCGGGGATACCTATGCGGACGCGCCGGAAGATACCATTATGAACCGCGATATGCAGGATGAAAATCTGGTGAACGTGTCAACAACGACTTCTACGGTAAAACAGACAGAGGTTGTGATCACGCTGAGTACAGAATCCTCTGGAACTGCACCAAAACAGGTGATTCCGAAACAGATCCTGAATGAAGAATCTGTCACGATTGAAATGAAAAATCTGAATGCTTTCAGCGACTATTATGTTTATGCCAAAGGTCAGGTTATTTTTGCAACAAAGGATATGGCGGCAGCGATCCAGAGTGCAGATGAAAACAAAGGTGTTGTCATTGGAAAAGATCTGCTTTATGTATGGCGGCGTGGAGAAAGTCAGACACAGGAGCCGCTGGAAATATCTGAATAAGAAATAATAGAAATTTTATATGAACGCAGAATAAGCATTCCCCCGCTTCAAGTGCGTAGAGCACTAAGCGGT
>ERZ1673739.795-NODE-795-length-40972-cov-7.927634_pt1 | contig 40972 bp, 47 predicted proteins | sample MGYA00580210_ERZ1673739 | MGnify/ENA primary metagenome ERZ1673739 (study PRJEB41218, sample SAMN15661749) | gut metagenome | host: Homo sapiens | place: Canada: London | collected 2015-08-20/2019-03-30 | study: EMG produced TPA metagenomics assembly of... | reverse complement strand
CCATTATCGTAAGCAAGATTGCAAGTACATCAAGTAGCAATATTGTATATAATGAACCAACGCAAAAAGAAAATGCATTGAAAATAAATGTGAAAAAAGTACAGGCAGGAACATCAAAACCAATCGAAAGGGTAATATTTGAACATAAGAAACCAAATGGATATACGGAAAGAATGTCAACAGATGAAAATGGAAATCTGTCTTTTAAAGCCTTGCAGTGGGGAAACCATGAAATAAGAGAAATTTTATCACCAGACGGATATTCGTTAAATACGAATAAAATCACCTTTACAGTAGGCACGGATAATAAAATCACAATCACATCTAAAGGAACGGAAACAGATACAAATGGAAAAATTACAGTTACAGTAACAAAGGATGGTAATATCAGTGCAGTTGTTGAGGACAAGCCCGCACCTTATGATTTGTTGATTCACAAGGTCAACGAAAAAGACAAGGTATTAGAAGGAGCAGAATTTACTTTATATTCCGATGCAGAGTGTAAGCAGGAAATCGCAAAAGCAGTTTCCAAGAGTGATGGAACATTACGTTTCGATGACTTGATTGTAGGAAAAACATACTACTTGAAAGAAACAAAAGCACCAAAAGGATACCGGATTCCGGTCAATCCAGACGGAAGTGATATCGTGTATACCATCAAAGCGGAGAGCGTTCCAGTAGATAATCTTTTCAAAGTTATCATTAATGGAAAAGAGTATGACAGCAGTTCTACAGGAGCATTCAAAATAACAGGTACAAAAGCAGACAGAGTAGTAGATATGACTATCACAAACCATACCACAAAGAAACTTCCAGAAACAGGTTCATACTGGACGATACCGATTTTAGTCATTGGAGTTGGTCTTATAATTTATGGTATGAGAAAAACGAAAAATCCTCACGGAGAGTAAGAGGGAATATAGCGTAAATGTAGAAAATATCAGCGTTTAAGACAATTGTTTTTTCGTGCATCTGTTATTTGAAGAATTGACTTTACATGTACAACGTGTTACTATAGTGTATAGGAATTTTGTAAAGGTTTGCAAAAGAAAAATAAAAGAAAAACTCAAAAAAAATATGAAATTAAAAGAATAAAAGAGTAAATTTGAAATAATGAAAATTTTCAAAACTTTACATATTATTCATAGGTTTTTAAAATGAAATTATACATATGGATATACATAGTTTTATTTCCATCTTTTGTGAAAAGGAGATTACGAGTTTTCTCGTTTTCTATAAAATCCAAATAAGCAGGAAAGGAGGATATATTAAAAGTGCATTGATACAAAGTATTAATGCCATGAAGCTAAAAAGGAGGAACGCTAAAAAGGAGGAAAAGCATGTGAAGAAATTTAAAAAAGTGCTTTCTCTTGTACTGGCAATGGCTATGATACTTCCCTTATTTCCAACACCAGAAGTTTATGCAGAAGAAGCAAATAGTCAATTTTCCGTTAGTAAAAGCGGAACTGGTACAGGCACGATTATGGTAAATGATTCCGATATTGGAGAATCATTTAACCAGACCTATAACATAGGTGAAACAATCAAAGTGAATGCAAAAGCCAGTGAAGGAAGCATCATTGATTATGTCAAAGTGACAAATGGAGAAAAGGAAGAGAACATTTCATACGATGAAATGTCCGAATATTCCAAAACATTCACCGCAAATGCGGATGATATGAAAGTGGAAGTTTCTTTTATAAAAAAGAAAACAGAACAAAAGAGTGAAACTGCGAATTCTCAAAATGGACTTCAAGAAGAAAATGCTGTTCCTAATTCTAAATCTGAAAATGAAAAAACAGAAGAACCAGTAGAAGAAACAACAAAGAAATATACAGACAGAAGTGAAGTTATTGGTACGGCTACTGTAGTAAGTAAAGAAGATTTAGAAAATAAAGACGGTGGGGTCGCATTATTTTCAGCCCAAGGTTCAATTGCAACCATTACGCCAGGGAAAAATCATTCCTATGGTAGTTGGGGGACTTGTGAATTCGATGTAAGAACACAGACAGGAAACCATCTTGGTTTTTGTGCAGAGCCAAACTCTGGAACACCATCTGGCAATTTCCAAGTTTCCATTTTGGATGATTCCATTGAAAAAAATGCAAATATCAAAGCTGCTATCTTATGCTATGTCATACCAGAACTTTACGAAGCATTGGGAAAAAATATCTATAATGAAAAAGATAATAATACCTATGCATATTGTCATGCGTTAATTGGATACCTTTATAATGGAAGTTTGACAGGATTATCGGCAAGCATGGCGAATGGTGTAAAAATGATGCGTGATGCTGTTAATTACCATAGGCAAACTAACCCTACGCTAATTTCGTATATGCAGAGATACAAAGTATATGTTGCATATAATAACTTACAGGATATTGTGTGGATAGAAAAAAATGAAAAAGGCGGACTTAGTATCTCAAAGAAATCTGCGGATTCTACCCTTACAGATGCAAATGCAAATTATAGCCTAGCAGGCGCAGAATATGGTATTTATACAGATTCCAACTGTACAAATAAGGTAAAAACTATCACAACAGATGCCAGTGGATATGCGGCAACTTTAGATGATGAGTTAGATTTCGGAACTTATTATGTGAAAGAAATTAAGCCATCCAAAGGTTATGAGTTAGACACAAAAGTGTACACTTGTACTATTAGTAGCAGTGGCAGTGCAAGCATAAACAGGGTTGTATCTAAAGAGCCACCAAAGAGCGGGAAAATTAAACTGGAAAAAACATCTGCGAAACCAGATGTGACAGATGGAAATGACAACTATAGTCTTGCAGGAGCAGAATACAGTGTGTACCGCAATTCCGCTTGTACCGATTTTGTAGATAAGATTGTTACAGATGACAAGGGAAAAGGTTCTTTAGATAACTTGCCACTTGGAACATATTATGTCAAAGAAACCAAAGCATCAAAAGGATATGGACTGGATACAACAATATATACTGTAGATGTTACAAGCGGAAATACGGCTGTTATTGAAAAAACAATCAATTCAAAAGAAATACCAATTCTCGACCCTGTTACAATCATTTTGAGAAAAGTGGATTCCGAAACTGGACAGGGAACACCAAAAGGAAGTTCACTGGAAAATGCACAGTTTCGAGTAAAATATTATCCTGTGATTATGGATACTGACCCTGCCAAAAGTGGTCATACACCAACAAAAACATGGGTACTGAAAACAAATGAAGATGGATTCTTAGCATTAGATGATGCATATAAAGTATCGGGGGATGATTTCTTTTACAGCCCGACTGGAAGTGTTGGGTTACCATATGGAACATTAACTTTTGAAGAAATCAAAGCACCAGAAGGATATCTGCTGAATCCTACCATTATCGTAAGCAAGATTGCAAGTACATCAAGTAGCAATATTGTATATAATGAGCCAATCCAAAAAGAAAACGTTTTGAAAATGGATATCGAAAAAATACAGGCGGGAACATCAAAACCAATTAAAGGGGTAGTATTTGAACATACAAAGCCAGATGGCAGTAAAGAAACCTTGACAACAGATGAAAACGGTCAATTATCATTCAAAGGATTGCAGTGGGGAAATCATACGGTAAAAGAGATTTCTGCACCAGATGGATATTCGTTAAATACGAATAAAATCACCTTTACAGTAGGCACAGATAATAAAATCACAATCACATCTAAAGGAACAGAAACAGACACCAACGGTAACATCAAAATCACTGTAACAAAGGATGGTAATATCAGTGCAGTTGTTGAGGACAAGCCTGCACCTTATGATTTGTTGATTCACAAGGTCAACGAAAAAGACAAGGTATTAGAAGGAGCAGAATTTACTTTATATTCCGATGCAGAGTGTAAGCAGGAAATCGCAAAAGCAGTTTCCAAGAGTGATGGAACATTACGTTTCGATGACTTGATTGTAGGAAAAACATACTACTTGAAAGAAACAAAAGCACCAAAAGGATACCGGATTCCGGTCAATCCAGACGGAAGTGATATCGTGTATACCATCAAAGCGGAGAGCGTTCCAGTAGATAATCTTTTCAAAGTTATCATTAATGGAAAAGAGTATGACAGCAGTTCTACAGGAGCATTCAAAATAACAGGTACAAAAGCAGACAGAGTAGTAGATATGACTATCACAAACCATACCACAAAGAAACTTCCAGAAACAGGTTCATACTGGATGATTCCAATTTTAATTATCGGAGCTGGTCTGATGATTTATGGTATGAGAAAAACAAAAAATCCTCACGGTGATGACGAGGACAAAACTATGGATACTAAAAAAGAAGAGTAATGGAAACAATGGAGGGAAAAATTTATGAAGAATAAAATGGTAAAAGCAATGGTAGCAATGGCTTTAGTCGCAGGAATTATTACACCTACAGTTGGAACAATTACTGCACCGATGACAGTTTACGCCGCAGAAGAAAAAGCAGGTGGGTATGACTATACCATCACCAACGGAACGGTTGATTTTGGACAGGGAAAAGCATCTATTACCATCAAAGGAAATGCAGGACAGTCATTAGCAGGAAAATCCTTTGAAGTATTTCGTCTGTTCGATGCAGAGAATGCAAAAGGTGGAGAATCCATCAATTATACATTCAATGCAAAATATAAATCTGCATTACAGACAGTTGTTGCAACGGCTCTGAACAAGAGAGATGGAAGCAATTTAATGCCTGCGGATGTAACAGAATATATGGTTATCGATTATATCCAGACTTTAAATAACCATCAAGTAGAAGGAGCAAATACTCCACAGGAATTAGAAGGAAGATACAGTGCATTCCGTTATTTTGTGGAAAATGTAAGAACAGAAATTAAGAAACAGGGGGCAAAAGGAGATACAGTTTATGTAAACAGTGCAAAAGCTGACAACTCCATTTCTCTGACAGGACTTACTTATGGATACTATGTTTTGGATGAAACATCAGAACATGATTCCGATGGAAATGACTGGTTTGCTTCTTCTCTTTGCATGGTAAACACAGCAAATCCAAATGCGGAAGTCAACATTAAATCTGATTACCCATCTGTAACCAAAAAGATTCAAGAAGATGACAACAAAGATGCCATCAATGGGGATGGATGGAATGATGTTGCCGATTATGAAATCGGACAGACCGTACCGTATAAATTCGTATCTAACGTACCAGATATGAATGGATACCATACATACTATTATGCATGGCATGACAAGATGGATGAAGCACTTACTTTTAATTCCGACAAGTCAAACATTTCCATTGTAATTTCTGATAAGAACGGAAAAACATATCAGTTAAAAGAATCAGAATACAATGTAAATACAAAACCGCAGGATGGGGAAACATTTGTCATCGAGATTACAGACTTGAAAAAGATTGTAGATGCACAATTCCCAAATATGAATTCAGACAAAGAAAATGTATATGGTCAGACAATTACATTGAACTATGAAGCTACCTTGAATGAAAAAGCTGCCGAAGATACAGGAAGACCGGGCTTTGAAAATGATGTTCGCCTTGAATTCTCTAATGATGCAGATTCAAACGGAGAAGGAGACAGAGGTTTCACACCGTGGGATACTGTTGTATGTTTCACATACGAACTGGACGGCTTGAAAACAAATAACCATGATAAAGTCTTAGAAGGTGCGAAATTCCGTTTATACTCTGATGCAGACTGCAAAAATGAAGTGTATGTTAAAGCAAATGCAAACGGGGATGGATATGTAGTCGTGAACCGTGATTCATTAGGCGGTAATGACCACACAGGCGGTACTGCACCACAGGATGCAGTGGAAATGGTATCTGATGCAAATGGTGTGTTCAAAATTTATGGTTTAGATGGTGGTACATATTATCTGAAAGAGACAGATGCACCGGACGGATACCGCCCATTACTTGACCCAATCGTAGTCAATGTAAAACCAACATTTACAGCAGACCGTGACAATTATGTAAAAGGTGATGGAGCAACAGACAAGACATTACAGAAATTAGAAGCAACTGCACACATCAAATCTTTCTACAATGGAGCATTTAAAGAGGAAGACGTGAAGCTGAACACAGATGTAGACAAAGGTAACATGAACCTTACTGTTGTCAATGAAGTAGGTAAGAAACTTCCTATCACTGGTTCTACTGCAACATTAATCATCCTTGGAGGCGGTGCGGCTCTTATGACAGGAGCAATGCTTTCCAAGAGAAAAGAAAAAAAAGAACAGAAAGCAGAGTAATGATACATGATGAAAGGCAAGGGAAAAAACTGGAAAAGAAAACTTATCTTTATCATTGGATTTCTTTTATGTTGCTATCCCTTAGTGAGTAGTTTGATAGAGCAACAGTACCAAAAGAGTGCTGTTGCTACCTATCAGCAATCCGTACAGGACAAGGATGATTCTGAAATCAAAGAAATCATCCAGAAAGCAACGGAATATAACGATATGTTATTCCAGACAGACGGAGCAATCGTAGGGGATGTAAATTCGGAAATTTTAAGTGAAGAAAGTTATGAGAGCCTTTTAAACCAAGGTACAGGAGTGATGGGAAGTATCGAGATTCCTAAAATTGGAGTCGATTTACCGATTTATCATGGTACAGATGATGATGTGCTGTCTAACGGAATTGGACATTTAGAAGGAACAAGTCTTCCTGTAGGCGGTGCAAGTACCCATTGTGTACTGACTGGTCACAGGGGGCTTCCAAATTCTAAACTGTTCACCAGATTGGATGAAATCGAAGAAAATGACCTTTTCTATCTGAATATCTTTGGTGAAACATTGGCTTACAAAGTAAACCAAATTGAGGTGATTGAGCCAGACGAAGTAGACAAGTTGAATATACAGGAAGGAAAAGACCTTGTATCTTTAATAACTTGCACTCCTTATGGATTGAATACCCACAGATTAGTAGTAACAGGGGAACGAGTTTCCTATGAGAAAAAAGTCTATGAAAATATCAAACCAAATATGCTGTCTGGTAGAGAACTGATTTTTGGGGCATTGCCTTTTATCTTTATCGGAATACAGTTGATATCTTTTATACGTCAAAAAATGAAAGAGAGGAAAAGAAATGAAGCACAAAACAATCCGTAGAAGCATCGCTTCTCTGATGCTTGCAGGTGCTGTCATGTTTTCACTTCCATTTTCCGCATATGCATCTGAAAATGAAAACGGTGATTCTACACTTGTTCCTCAAGAACATATAGGCGAAGTTACAGAGCGAACTGGAAGTATCCATATTAACCTTTCAGACGGAGCGGAAAGAACATCAAAGGAAGGTGTTGTATTTTCCTACACGCAGGTAGCCGATATTAAAAATGGAGAGTATGTGGAGTTAGAGAAATATAACAGTGGTCTGGATTTCAATAGCATAGAAACGGCAGAGGATTTAGAGCAGTCTGCCAAAACCATGCAGGAACATGTGAAAGAACCAGATGGAGAAGTAAAAACAGACAGCAATGGAAAAGCAGTCATTGAAGATTTGAAAGTCGGTGTCTATCTGTTAAATGTAAAAGATAAAGCAAAATACGAGAATGTGACTCCTACGCTTGTTGCAATTCCGACATGGGATGAAGAAGCAGGAGATATGCTTTATGACGTGGAAGTAATTCCAAAACATTCACCAGAAACACCAGAAACACCAGAAACACCACCAACTGCACCGCAGACGAATGTACAGAGCAATGCACCATTATTTTTTGGGATTGCCGCTTTCTTAGTTGTTGTTTCCGGTACAATTCTCGTTATCAATAACAGAAATAAAAAGAAACACGCAGGGGAATGAAATGAAGAAGATTCTTAATGTCATAGCAAGTATATTATTGATTTTAGCAATGGTTTTCCTTTTTCTTGCCATTAAAGAACAGTTGCCATTTGAAAAGGCAAAGGGAGAGAACCAAGCACTAAAAGAAATTGCGGTAATGGAAACAGAGACAGACGAACCGACTGGCAACGATTATTTCACAAGGAATATCGATTTTGGAGCGTTACAAAGTATCAATCCAGATATCGTGGCATGGATAACTGTACCGAATACCAACATTGATTATCCTGTTTTGATTGGCAGTGATGATACAACTTATTTGAACTACAATTATAATAAAGAGTGGAGTGTTTTGGGTTCGATATTTGCATTCTCTGATACGGCAAAAGATTTATCGGATGCACATATCTGTCTATTCGGTCACAATATGGCTTCCCCACAGATGTTCGGAGAATTAAGAAATTACAGGAATGCTGATTTTGCAAATGCAAATAGAAATTTCTATATATATACTCCAAAAAGTGTGACAGAATATGAGATTTTTTCCATTTATGATTGCATTAGTACAGACAGTACATTTCTTCATAAAATGAACTATGACAGCAAGGAATTTCAAGAATTGATTTCTCATATGCAGGCAAACAATACTATCAATATGGGAACTACCGTAGAAGAAAAGAAACAGATAGTCACACTTTCTGCTTGCAGTAATTATGGTACAAATCCATACCGTTTTACGGTAAATGCAGTGGAAAAACAAAAGAAAATCAGAAGTGAAATTGATGGTATTATTTCGCAATAATGGAAAGGCTTCTGCTTAATGCGGAAGCCTTTTGTAATATCCTCACCGTGAAGAAAACAAGAAAAGATTAAAAGGATATTAGAAATCAAAAGAAAGCAGAAAAGAAACACGCTCACAGCCTTGTAGAGCGTGTTTTTTGTCGTTATGGATAAAAGTATCAAGTAAAGCGAAAAAATAGCCAGAATCAAGGCTGAGAGTGTCACAGGGGCATCCCGTCCGTTCCGACTTCCCAATTGTCAAGACACAGGTAGTATTTTTCTGCGAAAAATCTCCACCTTTGGCGGTAGCCCGCCATTCTTGACCCTTTGGATTTTGGCTTTCAGGGGAATGCTACCGCATACGGAAGAGATTCCTCACCAGTGAGGATATCCGTATGCGAACAGTCATTGTAAAAGCCAAAACCGTCTGCACTACATATCTAAAATCGGAAGTATTGGGCTGTCTTGTCAGCCCCCACCGCCCCGCTCCGGAAGCAGATTTTATCCCACTGGGGAGCGGATTGCAAAGGGAAAATTTAAAAAAATAAATGCAATATATCTCTTGACAAAATAGGTGGTATATGATATTATATTATTGTAAAGAAAAGTTATATTTAAATCTAAAAGATGGAAAGTGAGGTTCGTGATTATGAAAGAATTTGGACAATTACAGGTAATCAATGTGAAGCACACAAAGTTAGAATTGGAAGAAAAGCATGTATCTGATAAGGGAAAGCGAAAAGGAATGACAATGTGGGATTCGGTAAGAGTTGGAGTATGGATGGGAGTTATTTTTTCTAGCCTACTTGCGAAATGGATGTTATTTGGTTATTAGAATAAAATGAAGCTGACCTATCGGCTACGGGGAGAAAGGAAATGGCATGACAAAAGAAGGAATTAAAGCGGTAAGATTTTGTTGCGGATATAATACAGATTTAAGACAGAAATTAGATTGGAAAATAAAAGGCAGAGAAACATGTTACAGTCGAAAAATTCAGCAATTTTTGCTTGACAACAGACTTGAAATTTTCGGGGTCTTCTTCTTTGAAAAAATTGGAGCAACAAAAGATTTTTTAGCAGGGAAAGGATTAACCGAAGAACAATACAAGAGCAATGATATTGTTTTAGATTTTATTGAGAAACAGGCTTTTGAGGTGTGCACCGGACAGCCTAGCGAAAAATAATAATTTAAAAAATGAGCTGACCTATCGGCTACGGGAAGAAAGAGGTTAAATATGAGAACCAAGGAAAGACTGATTGATAAATTTGCAGAACAGATTTTTTGTACAGAAGAAAGTTTTTTAATAGAATTTGAAAAAGACAATTATAAAGAGTATTATTTTTTTATTCCATGTAAAGTTGGTAATGCACAATATGTTTATGCGAAAAATTCTTATCATTCAAATTCTTGTTACAGTGACATAGAAGAAAAAGCAGAACTGGTTGCAATCAAAAGTGGTGGGAAAGTGTATCTTACAAATGAATATCTATTTGATTTGTATCATGGAGAAACAAATTTACCAACAGATGTCATGCTATTTTCAGAGTTTGTAAAAAAGAAAAATGAGTATATCAATTCAATAATTTTTGAAGAATTTTACAGAGCATTAAATGTATGTGAAATTGCAATGAAAGAAGATATGGTTGGATGTAAAAAAGAAGCAAGGCAGATTCTTCTTTCAAAGAATCCAAGCGTAAAACCACGAAAAATAGAAGCAATGTTCACCGCACAGGAAATTGCAGATTCATTATGTGGAATGGTGGATTTAGAAGCCGAAGCAAAACAAAGATTAAATAAGGATAAAGAGTTTTGGTTGAAGCAAAAAGCATATGATGTGCAACTTCAAAAGTTTGTTAAAAATCAAGAGGGTGTAGAACCTTATGAGTTAAAGATTGCTGATGCAATCAGAAATGTAGAAGCGAAAATGCTTACTGTAGAGTTTGAATTAAATGGGAAAAAGGCTACAGGGAAAATCCCTATTCATAGACTTCAACGCAGTTTGATGGAATCTGATTATTTTTCAGAATACGATTTTGATACAACGAAAAATGGAGAACAGATTCTTGAAGTGTTAGATGCGGAAAGTTCTCTATGGGCTGAAAGCGGAAGAACCATTCGTTGCAAGAATATCAGTAAGATTACATATGCGAGAAAAGTTTTATACGAAAGGTAGGAGATTGAATGTGAAAATTGTTTGTAAACGCTGTGGTGCGAAAGTGAAAGAAGAAACGGATAGTGAATTAAAAAAAGAATATCCTTATTACTGTCCAGAATGTGATGAAAATTTGTTTTCGTTTGAATGTGAAGAAATAAAGGAATAATAAGATGACATTAGAAACACGCTCACATCCACGTAGAGCGTGTTTTTTGTCGTTATGGATAAAAGTATCAAGTAAGGCGAAAAAACAGCTAGAATCAAGGCTGAGAGCGTCACAGGAGCATCCCGTCCGTTCCGACTTCCAGATTGTCAAGACACAGGTCGTATTTTTCTGCGAAAAATCTCCACCTTTGGCGGTAACCCGCCATTCTTGACAATCTGGATTTTGGCTTTTTGAGAAATGCTACCGCATACGGAAGAGATTCCTCACCAGTGAGGATATCCGTATGCGAACAGTCATTGTAAAAGCCAAAACCGTCTGCACTACATATCTAAAATCAGAAGTTACGCAGGGCTATCTTGTAGCCCTTGCATCCCCACCGCCCCGCACCGGAAGCAGATTTTATCCCATTGGGTAGCGGATTTCAAAGGAGAAATTTAAAAAAATAAATGCAATATATTTCTTGACAAAATATGAGTTATATGGTATTATAATATTGTAAAGAAGATATACATTCTAAATTAGAAAGTGAGGAAACAATATGGAAATGAAAGAAAAATGGAATATTATTTCAGAAATGGTGGATGAAGAAACAGGAGAGCCGACTTGTTGGAGCAAAGAAATAAATCATCCAAAATACGGGAAATATGTTTGGATAACAGAAAACGGAGAGAACATATTTGATATTGAAATCGATAGAGGTTCTGGATTTACAGTGCTAAAAACTTGTAAATCTCTTGCAAGTGCGAAACGTTGGGTTAGTATCAATTTGTGCGATAATTTTTAGGGTATGAGATTGTTTTAAGTAAAAAAGGAGAATATAATAATAGAAAAATGTTTGGAGGGGAAAATTATGATATTGAATGGAATGGAAAACGTACATTCGCAAATAATGGAAGAACGAGAGAAGAAAAAAAATATTGTTCGTTTTAAAATACCAACTGAAAGAGGTGGATTTTATGAGTAATACAATAATTACAGATATGTCCGGAGCATACATTGAACATTCAGAAGTTATTACTAATTTTGTTGCGATTGTATATAGTCAGTTGAAAGGCAATATTTGCCGTGTTTATCCAGATAATGTACAGTATAAATGGAAAGTAGAAGAAAAAGAAAAAATTGTAATTCCAGATGCTTCTATAAACTGCCGTGTTCGTGCTAAAAAAGGTAATTCGTTTTTTGATATTCCTAGATTTGTGTTAGAGGTACTTTCTCCGTCAACAGAAAAATATGACCGTACAGAGAAAAAGGAATTGTATAGACAGCAAGAAGTTGATGAATACTGGATTGTAGATTGGAGAAAACGACAGGTTGAAATTTATACACTGGATTATGATGACAACGGAAAACCGCAATATTATCTTTTTGATACAATTACAGATGAAAATAAGGATAGACTTTCTATTGTCCATTTCCCGCATATTAAAATTAAATTTGATGAATTATTTAATATTGATTAAAAGATTAAAAACACGCTCACAGTTTCGGAGCGTGTTTTTTTGCTTTATTGTAGGCTATATTTTTTGTTGTGAAATAAAAATAGGAAAAAATTCTTGATTAAACGCAATATATTTCTTGACAAAATAGGGTAAAGGTGATACAATAATATTGTAAAGAAAATATATATTCTAAATCAGAAAGTGAGGAAATGATATGGAAATCAAAGAAAAAATGAAAAAAGAAGCATTATGGAGAATGAAGAGTTTGAAATTGCATGAAAATGTAATTTGTGAATTTGAAAAAGAAGATAAACTTAATAAATCTTTTGCGTTTGGTATTCTTTACTGGTTGACAGAGGAAGAGAAACAATTAGTAAAGGAGTGGGAAGAAGAAACGGGAAATATTGTTTATCATGTGATTGAAAATCAGTTTGAATTTGGACATTGCTATTCGTTTTTGTATGTTAGTAAATATGAGGAAGAGTGGGAAATGGACAGAGAACAGATGAAACATAATATTTCTTATGCCTATGTTATGAATACAGATGATGATAGGTGCAGTGAACTTGGAACAATCGGGATTCTTCCTAAAATTGGTGGAGTTATGAGAACTTCATAAAAAGATATGGTGGGAGTGAAAACTCCTACCATACAATATTTCATTAAAGGGGCATGATAAAAACGATTTATTCAAGCAAAGAGAATAATGATTTTATCGGGAGGAAATAGTTATGAATACAATAAAATGTACAATATGGAAAATAAGAAACGGTCTATATAGAATTACAGTAAATGATATTAGATATCGAAAACTTGATACGGCTTGCATCACTGATATAGACACATTATTTGAAAGTATGGAAGAAATAAAAGGTATTATTGCAAAAGAACGGAATGTAAATGTTGTATTTGAAACATTGGTTAAAGAATGAAAAATGAAAAGATAATTTCAAATTGAACAACAGGGAGAAAGGAAAACAAAATGACACTGTTCGAAGGATTGTGCAAAAGTTTGAATGTGAAGCAAGGGAGCAAGTTTGAAGCAGTTATATGTAATCTGGTAAACGAACTTATTTTTGACAAAGAAAGAACATATTCCGATGAAGAAATAGAACGTCTTGTTTCTATCAAGTTTAAGAAGCTGTTCCCTTATATCTAACATATTTAGAAGTTGGACACATGATGAAGATACGATGGTGATCACGATATAAGCCGGACACGTTCCGGCTATGTAATGCTGACCTATCGGCATGACGGGAGAAAGAAGGAAGAATATGAAACTGATTGATTTTTTAAAAATGATGGATAAAGATACTTTTATTTTTCTTGGTATTTCTGTATGTGGGATGCAATTTGAAACAAGACATTCAGTTGAGTTTTTTATGGATAATGGAGATGAATTGAACAGCAGAAAAATTATGAAAGTGTATATTTTAGATGATGGTCTACATATAAGACTTGAAGATTAAATAAAGCTTGTTTTTACGCTGCAATTGGAATTTAACAGATAAAAGCACGATTTGTACGGGGGGAAACAACATGGAGCCACATAAAATTGCAAATATTTTATTTTATATGTCATTAGATATGGATTATGCTGACGCGTTAGAATCAGCAAACGAAGAAATTGACTGTATAGCAAGAGATTTAGAGTTTTTAAAACAAAATGGACGAGATGTAATATTACAAGCGTTAGAAATGATTGCTATGGAAAATGAAAGTATACCAGAAAAATGGAATAACAAAGGATATAAAAGAACGCTTTCATAGCAGAAAAGAAACACGCTCACAGCCTTGTAGAGCGTGTTTCTTGCTGTTATGAATAAAAGTATCAAGTGGAGCAAAAAAACAGCTAGAATCAAGGCTGAGAGCGTCACAGGGACATCCCGTCCGTTCCGACTTCACGATTGTCAAGACACAGGTAGTATTTTTCTGCGAAAAATCTCCACCTTTGGCGGTAGCCCGCCATTCTTGACAATCGTGATTTTGGCTTTTTGAGAAATGCTACCGCATACGGAAGAGATTCCTCACCAGTGAGGATATTCGTATGCGAACAGTCATTGTAAAAGCCAAAACCGTCTGCACTACATATTCAAAATCGGAAGTGTTGGGCTGTCTTGTCAGCCCCCACCGCCCCGCTCCGGAAGCAGATTTTATCCCACTGGGGAGTGGGTTGCAAGGGGGATTTTTAAAAATAAACGCAATGTTTTCCTTGACATAATAGGTAATGTATGGCAATATAATAGTGTAAAGAAAAGATACATTTCAAGTCTTTAAGAAAGACAGAAAGTGAGGAAAAATTATGACAAGAGAAATGATTATCGAGGAACTGGTGGCTAGAGGGTATAAGGTGACACCGCAAGATACTATTAAAAACGGTGTTTCTTGTCGGGGAATCTTATTTCAAATGGATTCAAATATTTCACCAGTTGTTTATGTGCAATCTTTCATTGATGAAGCAAAGGAAAACAAAAAGTGCATTGATGATGTTGTGGAAAATATTCTGGCACAGTTAGAATGGATGAATACAGAAATTTCTAGTTTGAATTTAGAAAAAATTGAAGATAAGCAGTTTATTTTGACACATCTTTATATAGGACTGCAAAAGGAATCAGAAGAGCCTTTGGTGAAAAAGGCGTGTAGACTTGAGGGGATTGAAAGTTATTTATATATAAGGGAAGGATATTATTTCATAAAATTGAATGAAACAATTATGGAAAAGAATGGAATTACGGTTGAAGAAGCGTGGGAAAATGCAGAGAAAAATACTTTTGAAGAAACAGAAATTATAACAATGAAAGGAATGTTCGGATGTAATGTTGAAGGAATGTGTGTTGTAACAAATCGTGACAGTATAAGAGGGGCATCTGCAATCCTAGACAGTAAAAAGATTTCAGAAGTTGCAAAAAAGTATGGTGTGAATAAACTGGTATGTTTACCATCAAGTGTACATGAAATGATAATTATTCCTTGTAAAGAAAATGAAGATAAGTTTTTGGAATTTTTCAGCAACATGGTTGCAAAAGTTAATCAAAATGAGGTTGAACCAGAAGAACGATTAACAGACCAAGCATATATTTTAACCATCTAATTAATTTGAAAATGCGGAATACGTTTTACAGAATTGTAAAGCGTGTTCCCTGTGAAATAAGTAGAAAAAACAAGATTAAAATGCAATATATTTCTTGACAAAATAGGCAGTATATGATATTATATTATTGTAAAGAAAAGATATGTTTCAAGTCTTAGAGAAAGACAGAAAGTGAGGAAAATTATGTACATTAAATTTGAAGAAAGAGAAAACGGAAGAAGATTCACATTCTTTGGAAGGACTGTAGGAATGAACGGTGAACAGGTTTCACATACTGATAAATCAGTATTTGCCACATTGTCCGAGGGAATCAAAACAGGAGAGAATAACGGTCAGCCAATCTGGGAAAATGATTACTGGAAAACAGTGTTTTGCGGAAAAGCATACGAAAAAGCGTTGACACTGAAAGATAAGGACAGGATTTGTGTAGTGGAAATGAACGTTCGTAACGTGTATCATAAACCATCTAAAAAATCATATCCGCAGATTACGGTCACAGATTTTGATGTAATCGGAGAAAATAAAGACGGTTTTATGAACATTCCAGACGGGATTGACGAAGAACTTCCGTTTAAAGAATAAAATAGAATGAGGGTGTTTTCACCCTCATTCTGTAAAAAAGAAAATGAACGCTGTTCTATCGGCTACAGGGAGAAAGAGGAAAAATAATGGTTAATGAAAATTATTTGGAAGCAGTAAAAAAATCGGAAATGGGATTGAATGATTTTATCAAAATTTGCGATAGATTAGAATTGCCTGTTTTTAGTGTAAAATATGTCGTGGCAGGATTTGAAACAAGAAAAGAAACGAGAGTGTATGAAAATATGACAGCTTATCGTAGAAATATGCCAGACTGGTCTGCACGGAATTATGATTATGAAAATGACCACATCTTAGGATATCGGACTATTGAAAACATGGATACAGGAGATTTTGTGATAAAAGATTCTAATAAACACACGGATTATAAGTGGCATTTTGAAGTGTTTGAAGATTATATCGTGGTTCATTGTTACATTAATTTTTGGGACTGAAAGAGAGGAAATGAAAAATGAGAAGATATGGAGAAGAATTTAATATGAATCAAGAACTTATGGACAAAATTGCAACATATATGGATGATGAAAAAAGAGAACAGGTGCGTTTTGAACTTGCCCCTTGCACACCCGAAGCATTTTTAAAGAGATATGTAGAACTTGACCCTAATTTTGAAGAATTGTTAAAGAATGAATTTGATATTGAACTTGATGAAATGTAAAGCAAAGGAAACACGCTCACACCTACGTAGAGCGTGTTTCTTGCTGTTATCGATAAAAGTATCAAGTGAAGCAAAAAAAACAGCCAGAATCAAGGCGTGGAGCGTCACAGGAACAACTTGCCATCACGGAGTAATTTTCTTTTACTGCGAAAGAAAAACAGGGGGAATTCTTGATTAAATGCAATATATTTCTTGACAAAATAGGAATAATATGGTACTATAATAGAGCAAAGAAAAGATATGTTTCAAGTCTTTAAGAAAGACAGAAAGTGAGGGAAGCTATGGTTTTGCATCATAAAGCAAAAAGAATGGATAACGGAGAAGAAGTCAAAGGATTTCTCACTAAAATGCGGGGGCAATACCACATTATCACTGAAAATGATGAAAATACGGCATATCCTGTTGAAAAGGATACAATAGAACCCTGTTTTGATGAATTGAAAAATGGTTTGTTTTGGGATAAAGACATTATTTTTTCAAGGAATTTATCTAGTGAAGAAAGTAGCGAATTTGTTCGCTTATTAAGAAAAGCGAGAAAGGAAAAATGAATATGACGAAAGAAATGGTATTAGAAAATTTAAAGAAATTAGAGGGAACAGAATTTGATGCAGATGAAGTTATTTGTGCATTTGAGGACTTTGAGGAAGAAGGAGAAACCAGTATAATTGTAGAAGATAGCCATAATGTCGGATATGATAAAATTGCATATATCAATACAGTGGATTCAACTGAATTCTATTTCATTCTTGACGGAAATAATGTAATAACAGAAGTATGGATGAGATAGAGATATAGAATAAATATTGAAGCTGTCATACAGGTAAGCCTTAATTGTTATGAAGAATAAAGAAGACACGCCATACAGAAACAAAAATGTAAGGCGTGTCTTCTTCGGTATAATAGAAATAAAAAGGCAATATATTTCTTGACAAATTAGGTAATATATGATATTATAATTATAAAGAAAAGACATAATTCAAGTTTTGAGAAATACGGAAAGTGAGGATGAGATTACTATGCTTAAAAAATATGTAAATTTATGAGGTACGGGAAATTTGTGTGTGAAAAAAATAAAATTCACATCGAACCTTAATCACAAGGTAGTGCGTCAATAATGCGTCCTCACGGAGAGTGAAAATGCTTCACAGATGATTGAGCAGAAAAAACTTCTGGATGATTGCATTCTAGTAAAGATATAATAAATATGATAATTAAAATGGAAGAGCATTTTAATAAAATAATTAAAAATAAAGCGAGGTAAAAGGATGAAAATTGAATTTGGAACAAGCGAAGATTTAAGAAAAATTGTAGGAACATTAGTGGAGAAATCATGTTTGACACAAGTGGAAATAGGAAAGAGAATGGGTGTAACAAGGCAGTATGTAGATTTTATGTTAAAAAGCAAAAAGAATTTTAGCATAGAAGATGCAGTAAGAATTTTAACAGCAATCAAATGTGATTACAAATTTGAAATGAAAGCAGAATTAAAATAATTAAAGAGCAAAAACGATTTAATTATTTTAAATTGCAAAGAAAAGAAAGGGAGAGAATGTAATGATTTTAGGGCAGGGATTTGAGGTTTTAGATTATTGCAAAGGAACTGAAAAAATTGATATGGATTGCCTATTAGAAGAAAGCAGGATACTTGCGACAAGGTGGATTGATAACATCGTTATCAACGAAAACAAGCCTAATTTTTTTATGGATGAAGAAATGAAATTTCATTATATCACAGAACATGGAGAGCATAGATGTGCTGACATTACAGAGTATGCTTTCGCTCAACTTTGTACGAGGGTAGGGATTCCTGCGAACTATATTAAAAAATGTTTTGAAAATAACAAAAGAGAGTTAGCGGTCTTAAATTTTAAAACATGGGCATCTGACGGTGCAAGTAATATGTTGATTCGAGAATCCGATGGGATTGTTCGTGCAGTGCTTTCAGATAAGTATGTTCCATATGACAGCTATAAGGCATTAAAGACTTTAAAAGTGGCAGTGAATACAAAGCGTTGGAGTCCGACACAAGTTTATCTTTCCGAAGATAGGTTGGCAGTACGATATGTAGATTTTGAAAATCCATTGCAAGTCAATGAGGGTATGAATTCAAAATTGTATACAGGGCTTTCAGTAACAAACAGTGATGTTGGCAGAGGAAGTTTAAAAATGAAAGTTATGTTGTATCGATTTGCTTGTAGAAATGGAATGCTGATTGCATCCAATGGAGGGACACTGTACAAACAAACTCATGTTGGAGAGAAAATGAAAGAGGGAAAAATCCGAAAGATTTCAGAAGCAATTAGTCAAGTGGATACGATAAAAGAAACAGTGCAAAAACAGATTGAAGAAAGCAGAAAAATTCTAAATCCGTTTGAATATGATGTTTGTCTAAGCAAAGCAAAAAGAGAATTAAAATTGTCAGAGAAAAGTGTGGAAAAGTTGAATGATTTAGTTACTACAACATATGAAAGAACACACTGGGGATTTATGAATGGAATCACAGAATTAGCACAGAATTTTAGCTTAGAAACAAGAATGGAAATGGAAGGATTTGCAGGAGATGTGTTGATGCAAAAAAGATTTATTTAAGAATTAAAAAAGTATGTGAGGTTATATATGAGTGTTTCAGTTGCATTAAACATTGTCTTATCAATCGTTTTGGTCTTTGCTTTTATCAAGAGTAAAGACCAAGAAATAAATTCATTAAAAAGTTTTATTTCAGAATATAAACATGTAGAAAAATTGAATGCTGAAATTATTAAGATAGGAAGTGAAAAAAATGAAAAGATTAGAGGAAAAGAGTTAGTAACTGGATTCCCGTATTTTGAGTGTATGATAAATGGAGAAAAGAAAGTTCTACATAAAGATTTGAAGTATTATAATGTGGAAAAAGGAAAGCAAGTAAAAATATATTATGTGAATAAAAAAGGAGAGTTTTGGTGTCAACAAGAAATACAGAGAAGCATTTGTACACTTTCAGTAGGAATAATATTGATAATCATATTAATAGCAATGCTATTTCTGGTGAACAGAATAGTAGGTTAGGGTATAAGAAATTTGGCATTATCATTTTTCTGTTTTTACTTATCCTGCTCATTAAAAATTTTTGCATTGATAAAGTAATTATCAGTGGAGAATCCATGCTTCCTACTTTAAAAAATGAAAATGTGTGTCTTATGAAAAAATGGGGAGTTTCAAACATAAAAAGGTACGATATTGTAATTGCAAAAACAGATAAGAAGCATGTAGTTAAAAGAGTTGTGGGAATGCCGAATGATACGGTTCAGATTAAAGATAATACGGTATATATCAATGGAAAAAGGATTATAGATGAATATGATTTTCCAACAGCATATTCTGGGATTGCAGAGCATGGTATTACAATAAAAGAAGGAGAATATTTTTTGTTAGGAGATAATCGAAATAATAGTATAGATAGCAGAGAATTTGGAGTTGTAAAATCTAGTGATATTACTGGAATTGTAATCACTAAGATTTTTCCGTTTCCAGTTAAAAACTTTTGAAAGGTGATGAATTATGTTTGACTTTTTTAGAGATTTATATTTGGAGCGAATCGGGTTAGATTTAGAAAAAGTGGAAGAAGAAAGAAAAAAGAAAGAAGAAGAAAAAAGGAAGAATAGATATATCTTTTCTTCTAAAGCAAAAAAAATCATAATCGTGTTTGGAATATTCTATTTAATTATTTCTTTTTACGGCATGTTTACGTTAATAAAGAATGATAAAATCGGGATATTCTTTCTTAAATTTATCATACTAAGTATCATAGATTTATGCGGGATTGTGAATTTGTGTATCAATGAAAAAAAGAATGAGGTTATAGCACTTATATGTGTGATTTTATTTTTTATAATTAACATGTCAAGTGCAATGATTTAAGGGGGAAAAGTATATGGAAAAAGTTCAATTTATAGACGTTAGATTAACTGAAGAATATGATATTCTTCTAAGAAAAGTAGTGAAAGAGACTGGACTTAAAATTGCAGATTTTGCAGAGAATGCAGTTTTTGATTTTGTGAAGAAAAAAGAGTTACATGAAAAGAGATTTTTAGTGCAACATTCTAAAAGGAACTATGATAAAAAAATGAGAATTAAAGTTAGAATAAATAACAAAGATACCGAAGCAAAAGTACAAGAAATTTGTGAAATATACGGTATCGGTATTTCTACATTTGTCAGAAATGCTCTTGAAGAAGCACTGTTCAAATACAAGTGTTTGGAATTTAATATTACAAAAGAAGAATATGCAAAAGCGAAAGCAAAAGCGAAAGAACTGAAATTAAATTTTGAAGAGTTTGTAGAAGTTTGTTGTAACGAATTTCTAAAAGAAAATGAAATGAAATACAAAATAAATCTATTATTAAAAGCGGATAATACTTCCAATAATATGAAAAAAATATCAGCAAATTTTTCGGAAAATAAAGTAAAGACGAAAATCATAGAAGCAAGTAAAGAGAATAAGATTCCAATATCAGATTTTATCAGAGTTTGTATTAACAATCTGATTTAAAAAGTAATAAATATTTTAGAAAGAAAGGAGCAATATGATTTATGAAAGATTATGAAAGAAGTCCAATTGTACCGATGACAGAAGAGCAAAAAAAAGATTTTGAATTGCAGATAAAAAAACTGGATAGAAGAATTGAAGTTATGGATAAAATCAAAGAAACAGTGTTAGGAATTATCTGTACACCTTTAGGGATTTTTTCAAATTTAATGTTGATGTTATCTTCAATTGCAATTAAAGTTACTGCAATCGGGATGTTTTACGGAGTCTATAAAGCCTATAAAGTATATGTCGATTTAAAAAGCGGGATTCCATTTTTGGAATCTCAAAATTTAGGAAGTGCGGTGTTATTCTTATTACTTCCATTTATCATGGGAGTGATATCATATGTGCTTTCTTTATTGACAGATTTTTTTAAATTCCATTCATTTTAAAGAGAAGATAAAGAAAAAAAGATGCAGATTGAATGCAGAATAAATGAAAAATTAAATGTCAGAAAAGTACAGCGAGAGCAGTTGAATTCTATTTTTTCATGTGCTATGATTATTGCAAAAATATACTTTAGCAAGCAGTGGCTAAATGAACGCACTCCGTTTGTTCATCCGCCGCTTGTTAGTCGTTCACACTGGGGCGAAGCCCCCTAAAACCCCCAAACACATGCGGTTCACACCGCATCGAAAACCGCAATCATCACACCAACGAAAAAATAGCAATACTTACTCACCGTGAGCAAATAAGGGGAAATAGAAAATATGGCAATGTATTATATGATTTTGTCAATTATATCTTTGATATTATTTTTTGCTTCTGGATTTTTTAAGGAAAAGAAGATAAAATTCTTGCAATGGATTTGTTATATTTTTTTGTTTTTGATTGTGGCAATTTTATTTTAAAATGTGAAAAAGGAGAAATGAAATGGCTAATGATACAAGAATGAGAAAAAGACAATTTAAGGTGGAATTATTTGAAGAAGAGTTTCAGCTTTTAACTGATAAATCGAAAAAAGCAGGACTAACTAAAACAGCTTATATCAGAGATATGATTCTGTTTGGACAACCGCAAGAAAAAGATAGAAGTTTTGAAAAAATCGAGTATGAATTAAACAGAATTGGGAATAATATTAACCAGATGGCTTATATTGCCAATACGGAATATAGTACAGATGGAATTGAAATTACACAGATACTTTCCCAGTATTCTGAATTATTGGAGCAGTACGAAGAACTTATAAAATCTGTGAAAAGAGGTGATTAAATGGCTGTCACTCATATCCATGCAATTACAGGAACATTAGCAGATGCAATTGATTATGCTATGCGAGATAAAGTCGGAGACTTAAATGAATTTAATGAAATAGATGAAGAAATTCGTAAAGCAATTTCTTATACCACGAAAGATAAAACAGGTGATGTAATTTATCATACACTGACCACAACACAGAATTGTTTTGGAACTTCTTCAAGAGATATTTCTTTATCAATGGCTGAAAATATTGGATATTGGAGAGGACGATTAAACAGTAGAGAAACACAAAGAAAAGATGGAAAAGAAGTTCTGGCATGGCATATGTGGCAAAGTTTTGATGGATTTGTTTCTCCTACTGTTGCAAATGAAATTGGGAGAAAGTTTGCAGAAGAAGTATTTAAAAATTTTCAAGTATCCATTTCTACTCATACGAATACAAGCTATACACATAATCATTTTATAATTTGTGCGTGGGATTTAGACGGAAAGAAATGGAATGATTGTTTAAAAACAAAAAGATGGATAAGAAATGTTTCCGACCGTTTATGTGAAGAGTATGGGTTGAATGTTTTGGAACATACAAAGGATATGAATTTAATCAAATACCAAGATGAAAATGGTGTAACAAGGTTCTACGAACCTACCGACAGGAAGAATGAAATTATCCGAAAACGTGAAGAAAATCAAACGTACTCTGATGACGTAAACAGCTACAGGCATACCGAAGAATATAAGAAATGGAAAGAGAAAAAACTAACGAATAGAGAAATCGTAAAGCGTGATATTGACCGACTGATTCCAGAATCATTTTCTTATGATAACTTGCTATTTCTTTTGAGAGAATATGGGTATACAGTCAAGGATAAGAAGAAGAATGGAGACTGGCTAAAACATATCACATTCATACCACCGGAAGCACAGAATGGAGTTCGTGATTATCAGCTTTCAGATGATGGATTTTATGTGCGTGAAAACTTAACAAAGTTCATCGAAGATATGGTAAAAGGACAGGTAGAAAAGAAAAACATATATGAAGAAGTGAAGAGCATTTTATCCGAAGAAGAAATGGACAAGATTCCATATTGTACTTCTTATGAATATGGAGAAATTGACATTGAGAATCTTAATGAAGACTGGAGAAAAGATGTAAACGAAGATGGAGAAATTCTATTTGTAAAAAGAACAGAATCAGAACGTAGTATTGTTAGAGATACAAAAGAAAAGGATTCAGAATTGAAAGGATATTTTGATACTTCTGAACTGGACAGGCTCATAAAAGAACAGAATGAAGAGAAGATGAAAACCAGAAAGGGCAGAACAGAAGTTTATAAAAAACGCAGGGAAGAAATTCTGATAGAGCAGATTCAAGACGGTTTACATAGTTTGCAGTTTTTAGAGAATAGAGGGTACGCATCTTTGGATGATGTAAGAGTTGCATCCAGAGAAGTATGGGCGAATTTTTACAATACAAAAGAAAATATTGAGCATATAGAAAAGCTGATGAAAAAATTAAAAACGGTTCAGAATCTTTCAAATGATTACGAAAAGATAAAAAATCATATTGAGAAAAATTCAAGCAATGAAATATATATGCAGATGGAGTATGAACACGATAAATCCATATTAGAAAAGTATGAAAAACTTATGGTGAGATATAAAGTTGATGAACCGGAAAAAATGAAGGAATATGAAATGAAGCTGCAAAGTTGTCAGATGAAATATGAGAAACTAGAACTGGCATTAGGATGCTTAGAAAGAGAAATGATAGACTTTGAAAAATGTATGAAGACTTTAGAGAGAATCAATGAAAAAGAGAGGGGGATGGAAGCGGAAAAAGCTACAAAAGAATCTAAGACAAAAGTAGAAATTGTATTAGATGATAAAGAAAGAGAAGAGAAGCAGGAAAAACGTAGAAGCAAAGGAGGACATGAAAGATGATGATATCATTACAGGGATTACAGGAGAAAGGAAAAGAGTATAGTGATATTGCAGAAGACATGGAACAAAGATTTCAGTATTGGTTACAATTTTCTTGTATGACAGAAGATGAATTCCTTAAAAGAATCAACCAAAATAATTTTGAAATTCAGTACAACTATTGCGAAAAATATTTTGAGGTGGTACAGATTAATTTTTGGGATTCTGAAAAAATCGGTGAAAGTATTGTTGAAGTGATTGGCAGTAATCTTGAAATTGAAGAATCTCTTATGGAATTTATCTTATTACTGAATTTAATTAAAGTAAAGGTTCAAGAAAACAAAGGGAATCCAAGAACGATTGCAAAACTGTGTGAATGCTCTTTGAGATTAAAAGATAGAATTGATAATATGGAAGACAGATTACTTGGTTTTTCTACAGGTGTAGATGGTTCGGTTAAATGAGCAGAAAGGAATCATTATGGTTATTGCTTTTTTATTGACAATTCTGGTTGCCGTTCTTCTGTTGATATTTGCGTTTATCATAGAATATAAGAAGAGAAGGAAAGGAAGAGAGAGTATATGGAACTTGCTGTAACCATGATATTTGCGTTAAACATAGCATTTTTTTCGGCTCATTCATTTACATCAATATTTGAGCAAGAATATAAACTCACTTTTAGGCAGTCAGTAATTCTATTTTTTGGATTATTTGTATTACTTTTTTTGTTAGTTACTTTGGCACTTTTATTGCTAACAAGATTCTGGTAATCAGAAAACAATGAGTATGGAATATGTAACTAAAGAAAAAGAAGAGAAACAGGAAGATGGCAATTATTTCATTGCAAAAATAGGAGATAATTTATGAGAAAAATAATAAAAGGAATCATTGGTATCGTTATATTATTGGGAGTGTTAATACTATGTACTATTCCGTTAGCAGCCGAAATGGGAATAAGACTTGCAATCATTTCATTGCTTTTAATAATTATCATTTCAATTTTAATAATGTTTGCTATACACTGGGTAATAGACTTTTTTGGAGGGGATTAATGAAGGAGGATATAAAAATGATAACTTTACAGGGAAAAGGAAAAGAGTTCAGTGAGATTGCAGAAGAAATGGAACAAATATTTCAAAGTTGGTTACATTGTTCTCATATGACAGAAGATGAATTTCTTAAAAGAATCAATCAAGACAATTTTGAAATTCAATACAACCATGATGAAGAATATTTTGTATGGATTGATTTTCAAGATTCTGAAAAAATCGGAGAAAGTATTATTAAAAAAATTAATAATCTTCTGGAATTTGAGGAATCTCTTATGGACTTTATCTTATTACTGAATTTAATTAAAGTAAAGGTTCAAGAAAACAAAGGGAATCCAAGAACGATTGCAAAACTGTATGAATGTTCTTTGAGACTAAATAATAGGATTGATAATATGAAAGGAAATTAAAATGAAGAAGCGTAAGAATTTAAGTGCAAGAGAATATTATTTGAAAATGACAATATGGACAGCGATTGGTACTTTCATTTTGCTCATTGGAATACTGTTAGACATAGAATTCATTCAATGGATTGGAGTTATTTGTTTTTGTATAATGCCGTATTATTTTTGGCTCTTTCTTAGAAAACTAAGAGAAGATGAGGAAGCAGAAGAGAACAGGAAGTAATGTGTAAAGGAAAAGTAGTATGAAATTTTTAATTATGAAAGGAAGAGAATATGGATTTAATGGGAGATGAAGCAATTAGAAAAAATAATTTATTCAGATACCAGTCAAATAATTGGTTAAAGATGCATGGAAAGGTAATGAGAAGAAAACCATTTAAAAGAAAAAGGGTGTATATAGATGAATTTCCGTTTTCTTTTATGTTTCCTTTTGTACTTCCTCACGGTGGTAGGATTGTGGTTACTGACCCAAGAGGGGCATTGAAGGTCTTAGAAGAAAACGGCTATAAAATCAAAGTATTGAATCTGGAGAATGAAGAAGCATAAGAAAAGTTTAAAAGAGTATTTATTTGACGTATTAAGAGTGTTGATTACCATTGCTATCATTATAATAATTTGTAAACGATTCCGCTTGCAATTAAAAACAAGATATGCTATCATCAAAAACGATTAGAAATAACCGTATTAACTTTTCTAAACATTCCCCAAACACAATATTGAAAACGGAAAATATATCCGTTCCAAAACAGGCAGGATTTCATAATATCCTGCCTGTTTTGGTCTTAAAATATGAAATACTGAAAAAAGCAGAAAAAATATGCAGAAAGCAAGATTTTTCTGCTTTTTTCTATTATTATCGTCCATTTTCAATCTTTAAAAGATTCAGAATATTGTTGAAAAAATGCACCGGAACTGGTAAAATAATGTTGTGTTGGTAACGCGAACTTTGTACATGTTAGAAAAGGAGGGAATTGAGTGATATGAGTGATTTAGGGTCAGATTCTGGAAAAGCCGCATTGGAACTTGAAGCAAAACTCGCAGAAGCAATTCTAAAATTTTTGGAAAAAGTATTCTTTGGTGTAGCAAGAACAGTTAAGACGGAAATTGTAAAAAAATTCGATGCAGGAGAAAAATTAAAAAAAGCCCAATGGAAAAATCACAAAGGCAAAATCAAACAAGAAAAAGTTTTGAAAAAAATTGAAGGGAAAAAGGGATTTGTAAAACATAGCTTAATGAAAAAAGCAGGGAAACCACTTGTTCCAATTGGAATGCTACTTCCAGAAGGAGAATTTAAAAGAATCGCAGAAATGGCAAAAAGATATGGTGTCCCCATCACGGGAGTAAAATCTAAAAATCCAGATAAAGATGGAAAAATATATTATCAGATGGAATGCTTCCGTGAAGATTTAGAGAAAATAAAAAATATCGTTGACCGTTGCAATCAAGAAATGCAGATGGAAAATCTGAACAAACAAATTGATGAACTAAATGAGAAAGAAAACTTGACGGATGCAGAACAGGAACAACTGAATGAATTGCTGAAACAAAAAGAAGCAATGCAGAAAAAAGCCTGTGATGAAATGAATCAAGAGACAGCAGAACAAGTTGTTAATGAAGCTATGTACGGAGAAGAAACTACGAAAGAAATGAACCTTTCCGAAGCACTTAACAAATATACAGGACGTACATATGACAGGGATTTAAACAGCATTGTGGTAGATGCAACAGACCCATCCAAATATATTCTTTGTCACGGACAAAAGGAACTGGATTTTGAGAATAAAGAATATACAAAAACAGAATATCGAGTGTTCTCTGATGGAAAAGAAGTATTTGCTACCCATGACGGGAGATTTCAAGGAAAACCAGTTGACTATTGGCAAAAGCAGAAACGTGAAATTATGTCAAAAGGAGATTTTTCTGGTACATTCTTAAAATTCTATAATAAAGAACATTATGAACGATGGGCTGAAGAAGTAAAGTCACAAAATCAGCAAGAACTTGGAAAAGTGGAAAATGATTTAGAAACTTCCGAAGATAAAATCGTTGACTTGAAAAAACAGTTGGAAGAGCGTGGAGCGGAATATAAAGATGGGTTCGCCTATGATACGGAAACTGGAAAACCAATTATGCTCAAAGAAGATATGACGAATGAACAACGTATTAATGCAAGTGAAGTAAAAATCATTGCAGAGCAGATTAAAACGTATGAAACGTTACAGACATTAGAAACAAAACAATCTTTGGCAAAAACAAAGATGATGACCTATGAAGAGCATGAGCCAGAGTATCAGCAGGCAAAGGAAGAACTTGACGAATGTTCAAAAGCTATCCAAGAAAAACAGGCACAGTGCCAAAAGCTGACGCAAACCAGAAAAAATATCAATGCAGTGCAGAGTGATATTATTACGAAAAATGCACCACAGCAGGAAAAAGGAAAAGACAAAAAACAGGATAAAACAAGAGGAAATCACAAACTTGATGACGTTTCTAAAGAGTTGGATAAAAAGAAAAAAGAAGCTGATAAAAAGAATGGTGAAAAATCAAAATCCGTTGAAAACGGGAAAACTACAAAAAGTAAAGGAACTAAAAATGTAAGCACACATGAAAGATAGTCCTTGTCCTCACGGTGATTAGGACGGACAAAAAGGAGGGATGTAAATTGAGTGCTTCAAGTCCAATAGGTAAACGAAAAAGTGACAATTATGTAATATATATCATTTGCCTTGTTGTAGTTTTATATCTTGCTTTACATTCAGCTATTTGTTGGGAAACCACATTACAGATGGTTTCATCTGGACAAATAATTGAGAAAGATAAACTATTCACATGCATTCAATTATTAACAGAACGTTTGAATAGTAACCCGATGGATATCCAGACCAATGCATACACTGTGAAATTCCTTTTGAGTTCAGCACTTGGATGGTTTGTAGTCTGTGCGGCGATTGAAGATAATAAAAAAAATTATATTTCTGGAAAAGAATTTGGAACTGCGGAATGGGGTACAAAAAACGACATTGTAGATTTATTTGCAGATACAATCAAACAGCAGGAATTGAAAAAAGCCAAGAAAATGAAAGGCATAGTAGTAAAGCTGAAAAAAGGAATCCCACTTTTTATCAGCATGACATTGTTTCTTATCGAAATAATTGCAGTCATCCTGTTTACTGGTCTTGCAAAACAAAAAGCATCTAAATATGGAATTGGAAGTATTTTCTTTTTACTGCTTCTTTCACAGAACCATATTGCAAAGTTCATTCTATCTAAGATAAGAATTATGAATATGCGAAAGAAAGAATTGAAATTAACTCAAAAATACTATCAAAATGAGAGAAAAAGAAAACTTGAAACTTTAAAAAGTCGGGAAGAAGATGAAGAACAGGAGCGAAAAGAAAGAGAAAAACAATTAAAAGCCAGTACCAATCCTTTAGCTGTTGAAGAATTAAAAAAATTACAAAATGAACAAAAGGATGTAAAGAAAACACATAAAAAACGTGAAGAAGAAATCTTACAAGAGTTAAAAGAAGAAAAAATGAGAATGGAAGGGCAGGCATGGAAACCAGACCTGCTAAAAGAAGAACGAAAAGAAACTCTGAAAAAAATAGAAGAAGAAGTAAACAAAAATTTACTGGAATCAGATGAAGCCAAAGAACGAAGAAACGAAGTAAATAGAAAGTATGAATATTCTTTAGTTGAATACTACGATGTAAAAAAACGAGTGAAACAAGTAGAAGAGAAATACAAAAATGCAGACATTCTATTTACGGCAACAGAGAAAATCAGTTTTTATAATTATGTACTGAACCTTAATACTTTGATTCTCGGTGGTTCTGGTTCGGGAAAGAGTAGAGGATATGTTCTTCCGAATCTTTTACAGGCGTTTTGTTCTTATGTGGTCACTGACCCAAAAGGGGAAGTGTTAGAAAAATGCGGAAAGTTCTTAAAGAGCAATGGATACAAAATCAAGGTATTAAATCTGGATAATAAAGCAGAATCAGATTATTACAATCCGTTCCAATATATCCATCCAGAAAGAGCAGGATATGAAGAACGAATACTTTCTTTAATTGAAACCATCATTGCGAATACAGATGGTGGGGAAAGCAAACAAAGTAATGACCCATTTTGGGATAGAGCAGAACGATTATTCTTACAATCTATTTTCTATTTTACAGTAGACTGTTTTGAAGAAAAAGACAGGAATATGAACACTGTAAATAAATTAATTAAATGGTTGGAGATTGATGAAGAAAATGATGAAAAAAATAGCAAGTTAGACCTGTTTGTAGAAATGATGAAAGCGGAATTGGGAGAAGACCATATTGGAATCGATATGTATGAAGAATTCCGAAGCAAAGCAAGCGGAAAAACAGCAAAAAGTATTGTTATTACCGCAGTTGCCAGACTTGCACCATTTAAGACACAGGAAGTTAGACGTATTTTCTCTCACGACACAATGGAACTTGACAGGATTGGAGAAGAAAAAGTTGCATTATTTGTTAATGTACCACCGACAGATAAAACATATAACTTCATTTCTGGAATGTTGTTTACGCAGTTATTCCAAGAAATACAATATTGTGCAACGCAGGTACATAAGCATGACGGACAAAGACTCCCAATACCTGTACGATTCATTTTGGACGAGTTTGCAAATACCTGCACGATTCCAAACTTTGTACAGATATTAGCTTACGCACGTTCTTTTGGAGTTGGTATTACGGTCATCCTGCAATCCTTAGAGCAGATTAAGAAAATGTACAAGGATGATTGGGGAGTTATTATCGATAACTGTAATACATTGCTATATTTAGGAGCGATTACCCATGATGCCACTTTAGAATACATTGTAAAACTGATTGGAAAAGGAACATTCGACAAGAGAACAACAGGAAGAACACGAGGAAGACAAGGTTCTAGTTCTCAAAACTTTGATAAAGTCGGAAGGGAATTAATGGATATTTCAGAAGTGAGAAAACTTCCAAAATCTGACTGTTTGTTATTTGTAGGCGGTAGGAATCCATTCTATTCCAAGAAATTTGATTATACAACCCATCCGAATTATTGTTACACCAGTGATGCAAACCGAGAGTTTACTTATCAACATGAGCCACAGAAACCGATTATGGAATCAGAAAAGAAACTGGAAGAAATGATGAAAAATACTCTCCGTGAGGAAGCACAAAAAGAGGTTCAACGATTAATGCAGGATGTAGAACTAATTGAACTTGTTATTAGTCCAGAACAAATGCTGAATCGTATCGGGCGTGGAAATTTTGATGTAATACCGGATGAAGAACTGATAGTTCCAGATGGGGAAGAGAATACAATCGAGGATGATACACTCCGTGAGGTAGAAGATGAACTTGTAACCAAGGAAGAGTCAGAAACGAATGTCCAAGAACCCACAGAAGAAACTTCTGTATGTGAATTAATAGAAGATACGAACCAACAGGCAGAATTGATGAAACAGACCTTCCAAAACGGAGTTGAGCTAATGTCAGATGAAGAAGTAGAGCCATCCGAGGGGGAAGCTGACACGATAGATGAAGAATCACTTGCAATGGTGCAAGAGTTATATGAAGAAGATGAAGATTTCATGGAATCGGACTTTGACTTTGGAGAAGAAATGGACATGGATAAAATGATTTCTAAATTAAAGATTTCGGGTCAAATACCAGAAGATGAAATCGAAAAGCCGGAAGAAAATCAATAGGTTATTTGGGGTTGGCATCCCTTATAATAAAGACTAAAAAATCATAAGAAAGAGGTAAAAAGAAAATGAAAAAAACAGAAGTAACAGTAAAGAAAGTAAAGAAAGAAACAGAAATGAACAAAATTCAGAAAATTGGACTTTTTCTGAACCGCCACAGTTATGCAATTGCATTTGCATTAGTCCTTTTTATTTCTGTAAATAGCATTGTATTTGCAAGTGGTAGTACCGCGGACACTTTATGGACAAAAATATCAGACCTTATGAAAACTTGGGTAACTCGACTTGGTGGAGTTGTAATGTTCGTTGGTGGAATCTTGTTTGGACTTGGATGGAAAAACAATGATGCAGAACAGAAATCACAGGGAATCAGCACCATTGTAGCAGGAGCAATTGTTATAGCAGTAGCGGCTATGACAAGCACTTTCTTCGCATAAGAAAAATCAAAAGAAAAGGCGAAAAAGGCGAGTTTGTTTAATACAAATTTGCCTTTTTAAAAAAGAAAAGAAAGGAGAATCAGACAAATAAATGGATGGAGTATTAGATTATCTTATGAGTTTATTGGCTTCCGGCTTAAATGGATTCGATAAAACTCTTGCAGATTCACAGGATATTCTGGCACAACCAGTTGGTGGAGCATGGACACAAATATTAGGACTCTCTGAAATTTTAAAACCATTCTGCTATGTGGTCATTGCTATTTGTCTTTTAATTGAATTGGCAAATGTAGCTTCTAAAGTTGATGTTGTGAAATGGGAGCATGGTTTAAAAATTGCGGTGAAACTTGCATTATCGAAAGTTTGTATCGATATTGCACCGACTTTTTTACAAGCGTGTTATGTACAGGCTTGTGACTGGATAACTGGCATTGGACAGAATGAAATTAAACTGGGAAATAAAGTTTTAGAACAAGTAGAACCATTGGCAGATAAAGTTGACGGATTCTTTACGATTTTTGGCTTGTTTGCTTCCATGCTCTTAGTGGTTCTTGCAATCAAGATTTGCGGAATTTTAGTACAGGTCATGGCATATGGGCGAATGTTTGAACTATATGCATATCTGGCAGTATCCCCACTCCCATGTTCGTTTTTCCCGCTTGGGGATGGAACAGGCGGTGGATTCTCCAGAATCACAGGGAAATTCTTCCGCAGTTTTGCTTCGGTCTGCTTGCAGGGTGTTATGATGATACTCTGCATGAAAATATTTGGAATCCTTATGAACAGTGCAGTTACAGAAATGATACAGGATGCAGTGGACAGTGGAGCGGAAGCAAGTGTAATTATTTCAGACTTATCCTTTACGATGTTAATGGCAGCAATTGTACTCTGTTTGAGTCTGGCACGTTGCAGTCAATGGGCGAAAAATATTTTAGATGCAGTATAGGATAGGAAAGGAGAAGGAAAAATGATAGCAGTCCGTATACCAGATGAAATTAGAAAATATAAAGAAAAGATTATTCTTGGATTAACGGCAAGACAGTTGTTAGCAACAATCGGAGCATTACTTATCTGTGTACCATTGTATTTTTATGGAACGAAATTCTTATCAGAGGATGTGGTTTCATGGGCGATTATCTTGATTGCTGTTCCGTTACTATCCGTAGGTTATATCAAATTCAATGGAATGCCGATGGAGAAATTTGCAATTGCATGGCTGAAATATGAAGTTTTCTATCCAAAAAAACGAGTGTTTAAAACAGAAAATGCATTCCGTGAATGGCAGAATATCGCAATCAAGGAAGAACAGCCAAAAGGAATTCGAGCCAAAAGGATAGATAAAAAAATCCGATATATCCAGAGTTTAGAAAAAGCGGCATTGCTTTATGAAGCAGAACAAAAAGGAAATTTAATGGAATTTAATTTAGATGAACAATCCCTTTTTAATAAAACCAAAAAAGAAAAAAAGCAGGCTGAAAAAGAACAGAATCTGATAAAGGAACAGGAGGTAGATTAAATTGGCTTCAAAAAATAACGGAAATAAATTACAAGAAAAAGCGGAAGCAATTCTTAAAAAACAGCGTGAAAATTCACAATATGTTTGTACAAATAAAGAACTAAATATATTGAAAAAATGGAATTTAAAGCAATTAAATGACAGAAAAAGAGAAGTAGAACAGAACACAAGGGAAGTCAAGAAGCAGAATGAATCCTTAAAAAAGAGAAGAAAAGTCAAGACAACAATTCCTAAAAGCACACAGCAGACGATTCCTTATGTGGCAGACTACATTGAAGGAATGTTTGAAGTAACTCCGAACAAATTTTCCAAAGTATATCAGATTGATGATATCAATTACCGTACAGGAAAAGAAGATGAACAGGTACATATCTTTGTAAAATTGGGGGAATTCCTCAATTACTTTTCAGATGATGTTCGATTCAGCTTCTGTATTGATAACCGCAGTATTTCCAGAGAAGAATATGAACGAAAAGTATTCTGCCAGATGGAAGGTGATTTTTATGATACTCACAGAGAGGAAATGAATAATGTACTGCGTACACAGATGATTGCCGGAAGAAATGATATGCAGATTCATAAGTTTATCACCGTTACCATTGATGCAGATACGCCGATTGAAGCATTGTTGCGATTCCACAAATTAGATGCAGAAATCATTACCAATTTAAGACGTATCGGAGCAAATGGACGATATCTGGAAACAGAGGAACGATTGGAATACTACCATGACAAACTCAGAAAAGGTTCAGAAGGCGAATTCAAGATTGATTATGATTTCATTATGAAACAGGGAATCAGCACCAAAGATTATATTGCACCATCTTTCATTCATTTCCAAAATAAATACTTCCAGATTGAGGATGAATACTATTGTGGAATGTTCTTGAACAATCTTCCTGCCAGTTTACAGGATGATTTCTTGTATGATATGTGCGACAATGAATTCCCTGTCACTACAACATTAGCCATTGAAGCAGTTGCACAGGATAAAGGCTTGATGATTGTCAAAAGACAGCTTACAGGAATTGAAATGAATAAAATTGATGCAGAAAAGAAAGCCATCCGTGCAGGGTATAGCCCAGAAACCATACAGCACAGTATCAAGGATGCACATAAACAAGCAGAAACCATGTATGATGACATGATGAATAAAAACCAAAAGATGTTCTTTGTAACCATTCTGTTTTTGGTGCATGGTTCTACATTGGAAGAATTAAATGAGAACTGTAAAATCTTAAAGAGTAAAGCAAGAAAATACACCACACAATTACAGGAATTGAGATTCCAACAGGAAGAAGCATTTAAAGTTGCCTTGCCTTTTGGATATCCACCAAAAGATTTAAGCGTGGAACGTGCTTTAACAACAGAAAGTACCGCTATTTTCATGCCATTTGCAAACCAAGAATTATTTCAGCCAACTGGATTTTATTATGGTATGAATCCAATGAGCCACAATCTTGTTATTGTTGACCGTAAAAAAATGAAGACACCATCTGGATTCATTTTAGGTACATCTGGTTCTGGTAAGAGTTTTGCCGTTAAGAGGGAAATGTTGAATGTTCTTTTAAGAGATTCCCAAGCAAATGTTCTGGTTATTGACCCCGAAAATGAATATGGTGGATTCTGCCGTATCATGGGTGGTACAGTTTTAAAAATCAGTTCCGATTCCGATTGTTACATCAATCCGATGGATATGTTGGAAGATTACGGATTGACAGAAGATGATGACAGCAGTACAACCCCAATGGAAATTAAAAAAGAAAAAGCAATCCGTAAGAAAACCGAATACATTATGTCTATTGTAGAACGTATGATTAGTGTAAATGGTTCAGCGGACAGTTCTACGATTACCCCACAGCAGAGAACATTGATTGATAAGTGTGTGCAGGAAACATATAAAGAATATTTAAAACATGATTTTGACCCTTCCTATATGCCGACTTTACTTGATTTGCAGGAAGTTTTGAATTCCAAAAAATCAGAATCGGAAGATGCAGAAAAGGTCGCAGAAGGAATTGAATATTACACAACAGGAAGTATGAATGTCTTTTCTCACCATACCAACATTAACATTAATAACCGATTTGTAGTATTTAATGTCCGTGATTTAGGAGAACAGTTAAAGCAGGTTGCGTTAATCATTGTCTTTGACTTTATCTGGAATCGTATGGTAGAAAACAAATTTAAGGGAATCAGAACATATTGTTACTGTGATGAAATTCATGTCATGTTCCAAAGCTATTATGCGGCTGAACAGTTGAAACAGCTCTACAAGAGAGGAAGAAAATATGGGTTGGTAATAACAGGTATCACTCAGAATTGTGAAGAATTGTTAGCTTCCAAACAGGCAAAAGGTATGGTTGGAAACTCCGACTTCATTCTGATGCTGAATCAGCATAGTGAAGATTTGAAAAAATTATGCGAAATGCTTCCGATTTCCGAAACTCTGGAACAGTTTGTAAAAGGTGCAGATGCAGGATGCGGATTGTTATTTGCAGAAAAAGTAGTTGTACCAGTTGTTGATAAATTCCCATCTAGTTCTTATCTGTATCATATGATGTCAACTGCATTTGGTGAGGGAGTCAGTGAAGAAGATATCAGAAAAGAAGTGGAAAGATTACAGGAAAAATACCATGTTGAAACGCCACTGACAGATGAAGAAGTGGAATATCTTGTAAATGAAAACCATTCGGTATCTGCGTGAGTATAAGAGAGAATAGATAACATCCTCACGGTGATGAAAGGAAGTAGTTTCGATGGAAGAAAAAAAAGGAGTGCAGACGGGAAGTCAAAAGACTTCCCAAGCAAAAGAAAGTGCAAAGGAATCCACAGAACACTACCGTTCCAACAACGCTTACAGGACGGAGGATAAAGGTGTTTTAAACAGTACAAATAAAACTCCAGAAATCACAGACGGAATCAAAGTACAAACCGCAAAGACACAGATTCCTACCGCACCACAACAAAAGTATACCAATCCTGTTTATTCAAGTACAAACAGTAAAGTGAAAAGTACAGAACAAATGCAGACAGGTGGACAGACTATCAATCAAGCAGTACAGAGGACGGTAGAAGCTACAAAGCAGAACAGCTATCAAACCAATGTTACGACAGAGACACAGAAAGCAAACAGGGCAGAGATAAATGCAAAAGAGATTGTTACACCACAGACAAGCCCTGTTATCCATGCATCTGTTTATTCTAATAATGGAAAAACAAGTATGGATAATATACAGACAGATGGACAGACCATCAATCAAGCAGTACAAAGGACAGTAGAAGCTACAAAGCAGAACAGCTATCAGACTAATGTTACGACAGAGACACAGAAAGTCAATATGGCAACAGCTAATACACAAGCTATTTCCAGACCTCATGTAGTCGCAGGAAATGTCCGAGGAATTGCAACGCTTTCCAAACCTGTAAGCACTGTTGGGAACGCATCTACGGGAAATGTACAAACTGGAAGTCAGAAGCAACAGGAAGCCATACAGAGGGCTTCTGAAATAAGTAAAAAAGGAAGCTATCAGACTACCATTCAAACTGGAAATCAGAGAGAAAAGGATATTGGCAGACAATCCAGACTTGCACCGTACCAAAATAAAAAGATAGGCTTAAATCTCGGAACGGGTAATATCAAATCGGCACTTCATTTTGCGGAAAGTGCTTTGGATAAACAAGATGATTTAGCTACCCAAAGTGTTTCATCCAGTATGCGTTCCGCAGAAATGACCTATACAGGTGTAAAGACTGGATGGAAAATGTCGCAAAAAACAAGTGATATGCTTGTTAAGGTTGCAGGTGGAACTTATACTGTTGGATTGGCAACTATCACAATCAAACGAAGTACACAGACATATCTTCAAACGGCACAATATTTTCCTGTTGGAATTAAAGATATCCCGAATATGATACACATGAATGCGGAAGCATCTGGTCTGATAAACCGTCCGATATACCAAGGAATTGTACATACGGTTGGAAATATCCAAAATCGAGTTAATATCGTTAAAACCGATTTGCGTATTTTAAAAGCAAAACTAAATGAAGGAAAAGCCGTAGTACAAAGAGGTGCAAGAACCGTTGTAGATTTTTCCGTCAAGCTAAAAAATGGAACTGCTACAGGAAAAGAAGCAATGGCAATCTTAAAACAAGCCAGAATGTATTCCATGATGGGGATAAAAAAAGGTGCTACTATCAGTAGAAAAGCATTAGGAAAAGGAATGCTCAAAACTGGAAAATTAAGTGTAAAGATTGGGAAAGGCACTTTGAAAGGCGGAAAATTTGTTGCATCGAAAGCCAGCCCACATGTTTACAGTTTAGTAGATATGGGGATATCTAATATGATGCAAAGTGAAGATATCGGAGTTGCATCATTGGGGTATGCGGGAAAAGCAGGGAAAATTGGAATCAAAGCAGGAAAACTTGGAGTACAAACAGGAATAAAAGGAGTCAAAGCCACTAAAGCAACTGTTAAAACATCAGTAAAAGCAGGTAAAGCTGTCAAAAAAGGATTTGGATTTATCCGCAATAATGGATTGAAAGCCGCTTGGGAAAAAGCCAGATATAAAGCAATGAGAGCCGTATCCAGAGCGGGTGGTTCGGTAGCAACCGCTTTAATGAATTCTATTAAAATGATTTTCCGTAAAGCAATGCTCCCTGTTCTTGTCATCAGTGTTATCGTGATGTTAGCAACTGGTGTTATCCAAGCCCCGATTGCTTTTATTGGTGCAATTTTTAGTAGCACATTTGAAACAGAAATGGGAGAGCAGGATATCCGAGAATATATCACAAATCCAGACAGCGGAATTCCAAAACTGGTAGAAGAATTGAAAGCAGATATCGCAAACCGATTGAGTTCTGCACAAAAGAAATATAATATTGTAAGATATAAGGCAAATACAGGAACAACAACTCCTGTTGTAATTGGTTCAAAAGGCGAATTGATAGGAAATTTTGAAGTCACTGCTTATTGCACTTGCCATTACTGCTGTCATCCATATGACCCAGAATGTACGGGACAACCATCGAAAACTGCATCTGGTACAACCCCGACAGAGGGAAGAACGATTGCAGTGGACACTTCAGTCATTCCACTTGGAACAAAAGTGTATTTTAACAATCATACTTATGTTGCAGAGGATACAGGAGGAGCAATTAAAGGAAACCGTATAGACTTGTTTTTTAATTCCCATCAAGCCGCACTTGCATGGGGAAGACAAACATTACCTGTTTATTATTCCGATAATTCGGATTCAAATATCATTGACCAAGTAACATCTGGTTTCCCAACAAATGAACAGTTGGCAAATATGATTCAGCCAGTCTTCAATGCAGTGGTTCTTATGGACTATGACCTTGAACCAACAGAAGGAGAAGCCAAAGCGTTATTAAAAGATATTTTCAACACATTGTTCCGTATCACAAGTACAACCAGTACAGAATATTGCGGTCAAAGTATTGAAACTGGTGAAGGAACAGTCAATAGACATAGTTGTGGAGAAATTCATGCTCTTCTAACCTGTCCAAATGCATCATCTGGAAAACACAATAAATATACCTGTCCGGATTGCTGTTATAAAGTATGCCCTGGACATGAAAAAAGAGCAGATTATGTTGTTCCTACGAAAGAAGTGGATAATTGGATAGCGAGCCACAAGCAATTTACAGTTGTTAGCAAATCGACAAAGGGAGATAAAACAACTATCACCGTAAAATGGATAGAATCTGATAATGGATGTCAAGATGCTTGCAATGGATACCGAAATTGTAATGGTCATAGTGTTATCAGCTATACATTGAATATGGAAGGTGCATATGCTCTGACAAGTAAATATTTCCTTGACCCGATTAACGAATTATCCAACATTCCAGACCGTACCGAAGAACAGGAAAAAAAATTACAGGATTTAAAAGGATTTTATGAAATCTACCAAGAATACATGAAGTTAGTTTCTACTGATTTTGGTGGTGGAATTGGTATGGATGATTTAAGTGGAGTTGATTTTATTAATGGAAGCAGACCATCTGGACAAAAAGTAATTGACCTTGCACTTTCACAGGTAGGGCAACAGGGCGGTGAACCATATTGGAGACACATGGGATTTAATTCAAGAGTGGAATGGTGTGCTTGTTTTGTAGATTGGTGTATGAGGAACAGTGGAATTGGTGACAGTTATCCAACTACAAGTAATAATGCCTACTGCCCGACTTTGGTTGACTGGTTTAGGAACAATGGAAGATGGGGGAATAATGGTTATACAGACCTTGTTGCAGGAGATGCTATTTTCTTTGATTGGGATGGAGATGGAGTCTCTGACCATATCGGACTTGTCATCGGGCGTGATGGAAGTACAGTTTATACCGTAGAAGGAAATAGTGGAGATGCAGTTGCTATGAATTCCTATCCGCTTGGAAGTTCTGTGATTTTAGGATATGGATTGATGAACTTTCCAAAATAAAAATAGACAGCATCTATCCGTCCTCACCGTGATGGTGCTGTCTGAGAAAGGAAGAAGAAAATGTATTATATTTATTTATCCATAGAAAATACGATTCCGAAGGCTTTTGTAACTGTAAAACCCCAAAACGCACCACTGATAAAAATTTGTGAAACATGGGATGAAGTACAGTGTGCATATGAAGAATTTCAAAATTGTGGAAGAAAATTTTTGGCAAATAACACAAATTACAATTTGAAGTATGCATATGGTCTAGTGATTGGAAAAGAAGGAAAAGAAACATTAAAATGTATAGAATGTGTAGAATTTAATCATAGATATGGACATGACTATGGATTTTTGGGATTGAAAAAAGAATATATTGAATTACTTCCATCAAAGATTATCTTAACAACAGAAACAAATGTAGAAGTATTAGAAGAAGAGACTAATTACTTTCAGAATATGGATATTTACATTTGGTGGAATCCGAATTCATTCAAACAACAAAATCCTACACTTTTTAAAGAAGAATTGCTTCCAATAACATTGACAAACCAAAATCCTACAGAAATAGAAAAAAAACTTTACAAATACATGGGGCTATATCTGATAAAAGATGATGAAGATAGTATCATCTACGCTCCTATCCATTTGGACAATCAAGAAGAGTTTCCGGTTCAAGTTCAAATAATAGAGGACGAAATAGAATGGAAAAATCGAATCGTATTTGATAAAATGAGTAAAACTGTTTCATTTTCATCAAATGATTACTATGATTCTGATATGATTGCTTGGATATTACAAAGAATGGAAGAATTAAATTTTAAAAAATTTTTTAAAACATGATTAAAAGTAGAAAGGTTGGGAAGAATATGAATAAGAGAAAAAAAGCATTGTTCGGAATGCTGACAAGCCTAGTCCTTCTTTTTGGTGCTACAACAACGGCTTTCGCTGACGAAGAAACCCTTGCAGGGGATGAAGTTGTGCCATGTACGGTAACATTTTCGGTTACGGATGCAACATATTCTTATGAGGGAGACATTGAGGTATTGATGAATGATGTGACAGGTACA
>ERZ1673739.777-NODE-777-length-41581-cov-11.365072_pt1 | contig 41581 bp, 47 predicted proteins | sample MGYA00580210_ERZ1673739 | MGnify/ENA primary metagenome ERZ1673739 (study PRJEB41218, sample SAMN15661749) | gut metagenome | host: Homo sapiens | place: Canada: London | collected 2015-08-20/2019-03-30 | study: EMG produced TPA metagenomics assembly of... | reverse complement strand
AATAAGAAGAAATTATTTACAATAATATTAAAAAAGTATTGTCATTTGATTGTCACCAGACATAGAAAGAGCCAAGAAAGCCCGTAAAATAGGCATTTCTTGGCTCTAATATATTATTCAAATTCAATCGTTCCCGGTGGCTTACTTGTCAGATCGTACATGACTCTGTTAACGCCTCTGACTTCATTGATAATTCTGTTCATTACCTTATTCAGTACTTCGTAAGGAATCTCTGCTGCTTCTGCAGTCATGAAATCAACTGTATTTACAGCTCTGAGCGCTACTGCGTAGTCATAAGTTCTCTCATCTCCCATAACCCCAACGCTTCGCATGTTTGTGAGACCTGCAAAATACTGTCCGATGCTGCGGTCAAGTCCGGCATTGGCAATCTCTTCACGGTAGATTGCGTCTGCATCCTGAACGATTTTTACTTTCTCAGCATTTACTTCTCCGATGATACGGATTCCAAGTCCCGGTCCCGGGAATGGCTGTCTGTATACGAGATATTCTGGAATTCCTAATTCCAGTCCTGCTTTACGTACTTCATCTTTGAACAAATCTCGAAGTGGCTCGATAATTTCTTTGAAATCTACGTACTCAGGAAGTCCTCCTACATTGTGGTGAGATTTGATCACAGCAGATTCTCCGCCAAGTCCGCTCTCTACTACGTCTGGATAAATAGTTCCCTGTACTAAGAAATCAACCGCTCCGATTTTCTTTGCTTCTTCTTCAAATACACGGATAAATTCTTCTCCAATGATCTTACGCTTGCTTTCCGGCTCTTCTACACCTTTTAGTTTCTCATAGAAACGTTCTTGTGCGTTGACACGGATAAAGTTCAAGTCGTAGTTTCCTTCTGGTCCGAAAACTGCTTCTACTTCATCACCTTCATTTTTACGAAGAAGACCGTGGTCTACAAATACGCATGTCAGCTGTTCTCCGACTGCTTTGGAAAGCATTACTGCTGCTACAGAAGAGTCTACTCCACCGGAAAGTGCGCAGAGAACTTTTCCATTTCCAACTCTTTCGCGGATTGCCTGAATAGATGATTCTACGAAAGAATCCATCTTCCAGTCTCCAGAGCATCCACATACATTGTATACGAAGTTGGACAACATTTTTGTTCCTTCCTGTGTATGAAGTACTTCCGGATGGAACTGCACTGCGTAGAGTCCTTTCTCTTCATTTTCGACTGCCGCTACCGGACAGTCTGCTGTATAGGCTGAGATTTTGAAATCTGGTGCTGCCTGCTCGATGTAATCGTTATGACTCATCCAGCAAATTGTCTTTTCAGATACATCTTTAAATAATTTCGATGTCGTATCTACATTCACTTCGATTTTTCCATACTCGCGAACTGGTGCCTTACATACATGTCCGCCCAGCAAATGCATCATCAACTGAGATCCGTAGCAGATGCCAAGAACCGGAATCCCCAGTTCAAATAACTCTGTGGAATATGTCGGTGAATCTGCTTCGTATGCGCTGTTCGGTCCTCCAGTCAGGATAATTCCCTTTGGATTCATTGCTTTTATTTCTTCTATATCTTTTTTGTAAGAATAGATTTCACAGTATACATTACATTCTCTTACACGTCTTGCAATCAGCTGATTGTATTGCCCGCCAAAGTCAAGAACGATGACTGTTTCATTTTTCACTATGTTTCCTCCTTGCGTTTTTTCATTTCTCTTGATAACAATTCTGACACGCACTTCTTTCAGTATTCTTAGCTATAAGATTTCCTGATTTGCATGCCTGTCAGTTCCCTGCAGTTGCTCTTTTTCCTGCAAACTGTCTGTGATGTTCTGTTGCCAATGTCATTATTATAAAGTAGGTTTTGCTGTTTTACAAGTTAAACTATCACTTTCCTTTTGCATTTCTTCTTTTCTTCCATGTTTTTCCAAAAAATCTACTTCTTTTGTATCAATCCTGCATGTATCTGCCATTTTATACTGTCGCCTTATGCTTCCATTTTCCACCCAGATATCGAATCACAAAGCAGATAGCGCGGAAAATCCAGTCGATGACCATTGCAACCCAGATTCCAAATACGCCTAGTCCCATATACTTTCCAAGGACATAGCTAAACGCAATCCGGAAGATCCACATGGAAAAGATCGACATATACATTGTGTACTGGACATCTCCTGCTGCACGAAGTGTACACGGAAGCGAAAATGATAATGGCCAAATCGTCACAACTGCAACTGCATGGAACAAAAGAATCTGCTCCGTTGTCTGTGCTGTGAGATCTGATAAATGATATACCTTTAAAATAGTAGGAATCAGCAGCGCAATAATAATATTTTCAACGATCATCCATGCATAAGTGATGATATGCAGTTTTCTTGTGTAATATTTTACCTGCTCATAATCCCTTGCTCCAACACACCTTGAGATAACAGTAATGATTGCCAGATTAATTGAGATTCCCGGAAGAATCTGGAACATTGCCACTGCATTTGAAACCGCATTCGCCGCAATAGCATATGTTCCAAAAGTAGATACCAGACTCAATACAAGAATTTTCCCCAACTGGAACATACTGTTCTCCAGCCCATTCGGAACACCGATCTTTAAGATATTTTTAACCATCGCACCATCAAATCGATAGCGGAATGTTTTTTCCAAGTGCAGCACCCTCTTGGAATTACATAAAAGAATGGTGATCAGAATCGCTGCAACTGCTCTGGAAACCAGTGTAGGAATTGCCACACCCTCTGTTCCGCAGTGGAAGCCATAAATTAAAATTGCATTTCCACTCACATTGATCACATTCATGATCATGGACACGATCATCGGTATTTTCGAATCACCCATTGCACGGAAAATAGCGGCTCCTCCATTATAAAGAGCAATAAACGGAATGGATGCAGTTACGATCAGCAAATACGTATTGGCATGCTCCATAACATCTGCCTCTATTTTTCCAAATACACCGTGTAAAATAAAACTCTTGCATAGATATACAATCGCTGTCACTCCCACCGCACTGATTGTGACAAACCACACAAGCTGTCCCGCAGATTTACAAGCTTCTTCCTCCCTCTTCCTTCCAAGATACTGACCCGCGACAACAGCCCCACCAGTTGCCAAAGCCGAAAAAATATTGATAAGCAGTACAACGATATTATCAACCAAGGATACGCCAGACACTGCCGCCTCCCCGACACTCGCCACCATAATAGAATCTGCCATCCCTACGAGGACAGCTAAAAATTGTTCGATAATCAGCGGAATGATCAACGCAACCAGCGCTCTATTATCAAACAACTGCCTTTCTTTACTTATTTTCATCTCTCATCTCCTCCTGCCATATGTATTGTCATAGTCCCGATTTATCTCTTGCAACACCCAACCTGATTCTGACAACCCACAAAGTACAGCGCCTCTCTCTGCCGCCCCTTGTGCTTTATCAGATATCCATCTGACTATTTTATTATACGTCCGAAAAAAATAACAGACAAGGCTCTTTTTCTCTTCCCTAATTTTCCCCTCTCTTTTCCCTGCGCCTTCCATTTGCATACATATAGTTCTCTCTCTTGACGCTCTTCTCTTCCTCTGATAAAAAGAAGCAGAAAAGGAATCTCTACTATAGTCACAATAGGTATTCCTAATCCACTTCCGAAAATACTTTTCTATTCCCCCTGCTGTTTCTTATGAAAGTTTTGTCTTTCCGATCATCAGGTTCAAAATCTCCACATCTGTCTGTTTCATTCCATTTTTTCCCATATAGCCGACCGCCTTTACAGTATCTTCCGCATTCTCCATGACAATTCCATCTCCGGCTTCAAAGCGGATACCTCTCATTGCCATCTCATGTCCTAAAATTGCTGACTGAAGCGCAGAGGAAATCTTTGCCGCACAGCTTGGCTTCGCACCGTCACAGACCATCCCTCCAATATTTGCAATCGTATTGATCACGGTATTTTCAATCTGTTCTTCATCTCCCCCACATAAATATGTGATTGCCGCGCCTGCTCCTGCCGCTGCACATACCACTCCACAATAAGCCGAAAGAGCGCCAATATACCTCTTTTGATCCTGAGCAATCAAGTTGGAAACGCACAATGCTCTCAAAAGTTCTTCTTCTGTCTTCCTCTTTTCTTTGGCATACTCGACAACCGGAAGAGAACAAGTCATTCCTTGATTTCCAGAACCTGCATTGATAATCACCGGAAGAGAGCAGCCACTCATTCTAGCATCGGATCCTGCCGCTGCCCTGGAAATCATTTTCCACTTCAGCTGATCTCCTTCTTCTTCCCTGATAATCTTTCCAATCTGAGCTCCCCATGTATTTTGAAGGCCTTCCTCTGAAATCGCATAATTGTATTCAATCTGTCTCATCAGGACATCTTTCACATCCGCAATCTTCACTTCATTTGCAAAAGCCGTAATATCTTTGATATTCAGACAAGATTTATCCAGCTCATGTGCTGTAAATTTTTCTTCATTCTCATATACCACTTTTTGATTATGCTCAATTCTTGTAATGTTTGTATGTGCATGTTCAATTCTAACTGCCGCCTCTTCGCCTGATGCCCATACCCTCACTTCAATATAAAGGTTTGCAGTCCCTTCTTTTAATTTACACTCACAGTATCCCTCTTTAAAAAGCTGCCGTGTCTTTTCCCGGTCTTCTTCAGAAATACTCTGTAAAACTTCTAGTTCTCGATCTGCCTTTCCTCCGACAATTCCTAAGATAACCGCAGCCTCTACGCCTTTCATTCCTCCGGAATTTGGAACCTTTACCCCTTTTACATTTTTAATAATATTTCCGCTGCATAACACTTCCACTTTCTCCGGAAACTGTCCCAGCTCCTTTCTCGCCACCGCTGCTGCATACGCCAGAGCGATCGGTTCTGTACAGCCCAACGCCGGAACAAGCTCGCTTTTCAAAATTTCTACATACTTCTTATACAATTCCTGGTTCATTTCCATCCTCTTTTCTAACTGTGATTTTTCCTGTTTCTACCTTCTCATTCGTTTTTTCTGCCTTGTACTGATATAAATCATATCAGTAGTCATACCAGCTCTTTCATCTGATAATATCACTAATATGATTAATCGTCAATCAAGAATCCTTTCTCAAAATAAAATACAATCATCTCTGATAAATATTTACTTCTCTCTTTTTGTTCTGTGTGATTCATGATATAATTTCTTACTGCAAACACAAGGTTTTATAGCACGATCTATTTCCCCAATTTATTCATGGATAAGGATGGAATCTCATTAAGACTATTTATTCAAAACAAAGGACTTGAGCATTATGAGCAAAAAGAATTTAAAAGAAATTGTATATGATTCGGTATTGAACAGCATTTATTCCTCTGAATACCGTGCAAATGAAATTATCACAGAGACTTCACTAATTCAAAAATACGGTTACAGCAAGTCACCAATCCGTGAAGCTTTGACTGCCCTCTGCCACGAGGGCGTTTTAAAAAACATTCCAAGGTGTGGTTACCAAGTGATCGCACTCACCTCCGAGGACGTACAAAAAATGTTAGAATATCGAATGGTACTTGAAACCGGAATGCTGCGCCTCTGCTTCGACACTATCACTGAAAAACAGCTTTTGCATCTTGATGAGCTCTCTTCTCTCTGCAGCAAAAATACTGAGGATGTCATGGAGCATTGGATTTATAATATGGATTTTCACATTGCACTGCTTTCTCTCGGCGGCAACGACTATGCCTGTGCTCAGCTGAAAAGCTGTATGAATATGTTATGGCGCGCCTATGCACAATTACACTGGAATAAATGGAGCCACTATAATATCCCGGCTGATATGAAATATCACGATTTAATTTTAGACGCAATCCGCCAAAAACGCCTGGAGGACGCGATTCATTATCTGAAAGAAGATTTAAATGACTTTGGAACTTCCTCTTCTTAAAAGTATGTAGCCTGACATAAAATCATCTCCCTTCTCACAAATAATCTATATCATCCATAATTGTGTTAAGGAAGATGATTTTCTAATACCCCTCTCTAGAAATTATATTTTTACAATGCCTTCCGAAACGGTTAATATCTATGCGCAATGTGCAGATATTTTTCCCTCGTCGCCATTCCTCCCCGAATATGACGCTCTGATTTATTCTGATCCAGAACTTTTCTTGCACTCACTGCAAGCACAGGATTAATTTGAAGCAAACGATCAGTTACATCTTTATGTACCGTACTTTTACTTACCCCAAATTTTTTCGCAGTCTGCCGCACTGTTGCATTTTCTTCAATAATATAATTGGCAATCGCAGCGGCACGCTCTTCGATATAATCTTTCATAGAAACCCCTATATAATTTGTTTATACACTGTATGCAAAAGATTTTCTTAATATGTTTTTTTCATAGCATTCATTTATGACCTGCACAACAATAGGCGAGCTCTATTGAACTCGCCCATTTTATATCCTTCTCTTTAATCCATATAGCCGCCCTTCATTGGCGATACTGCATTCTCTGAAAAGATTTTTAATACTCCTTGGGTATGTTTTGCGACATAAGGTTTCCAATTTTTCCTTCGTTCTTCCAGAATCGCTTCCACCTCTTCCGGACTTTTTTCTTCTCCTCTGATCCCTATAATTTGTAGTATCCTATTTGGAATGTCTACCTCTATCAAATCGTTTTCTTCAACCAATGCAATTGGGCCACCATCCGCTGCCTCTGGCGAAATATGACCAATGGCTGGACCTTTCGATGCTCCAGAAAATCTTCCATCTGTTAACAATGCAATGGATGCACCTAACTCCGCATCTGATGCAATCGCTTCTGTCGTATAAAACATTTCTGGCATACCACTCCCTTTTGGCCCCTCATAGCGAATAATTACAGCATCTCCTGGTTGGATTGCATGAGTCAATACCGCATGAATCGCCTCTTCTTCACAATCGAATGGCCGTGCTTTTAATACTGCGTGAAACATTTCTTTCGGTACCACAGTATGTTTTACAACTGCTCCATCTGGCGCCAGATTTCCTTTCAAAATTGCAATACTTCCATCTGTCCCAATCGGTCGGTCAAACGGTCGAATCACATCCTCCCGTCTCAGTCCTACTTTTGCAAGATACTTGTCACATTTATCATAAAATCCATTTTTCTTTAACTCTTCTAAGTTTTCGCCCAATGTCTTCCCAGTTACAGTCATCACATCCAAATGCAGACTATCCTTGATTTCCTCCATAATCGTTGGAACCCCGCCAGCATAATAAAAATACTGAGCCGGCCATTTTCCAGCAGGTCGAATGTTCAATAAATAGTGGGCACCTCTGTGAATTCTGTCAAATGTATCCCCATCGATTTCAATACCAAACTCATGGGCAATTGCCGGCAAATGAAGTAATGAGTTTGTTGACCCCGAAATTGCCGCATGTACCATGATTGCATTTTCAAATGACTTCATTGTTACAATCTTATCCGGAGTCAGATTATGTTCTGCAAGCCATACCGCCTGCTTTCCTGCCTCACGTGCTACTGTACAAAGATCAGGACTGGTAGCAGGCATCAAAGCACTGCCCGGCAGCATCAGACCCAATGCTTCTGCCATAATCTGCATTGTGGAAGCCGTTCCCATAAAAGAACATGCCCCACAGGATGGACACGCATTCTGCTTATAAAAATTCAGCTTTTCTTCTGAAATTTCTCCTCTTTCATACATTGCACTATACATGCCGATCTGTTCCAATGTCAAAAGATCCGGCCCCGCATCCATAACGCCTCCAGTGATCACAATCGAAGGAATATTAACACGACCAATTCCCATCAGATGTGCCGGCATTCCTTTATCACAACTGGCAACAAATATCCCGCCATCAAAAGGTGTCGCATTGGCATGAATCTCAATCATGTTGGCAATCATATCACGAGACGGCAGGGAGTAATTAATTCCATCATGCCCTTGTGCTTCTCCGTCACAAATATCTGTCGTAAAATATCTCGCCCCATATCCCCCTGCTTCCGCAATACCTTTTCTGGCTTCTTCTACCAATTCAAATAAATGTCCACTTCCCGGATGACTATCACCGAAAGTACTTTCGATCATAATCTGTATTTTTGACAAGTCTTCTTTTCCCCAGCCTGTTCCCAGACGAAGTGGATCCAGTTCCGGTGCTATCTTTCTTAATTTTTGACTTCTTAATTCCATAGAAATACTACCTTTCTTCGTACTGTATTCTCACATTTTACACAAACCCCAATCTATTTTCTACTAGAAAAATTTATTTTTGGAGCAATGTAAATGTCTTCGCAGTATGATCTGACTTCATCACAGGCATCGGCAATCCCGCATACATCAGACATGCTCCGGACAATTCCAGACCAAGCTCTGGAATCTCATAAGTCTTATCTTCCTCCAACCCTTGTAACTTCACATAAATAATCCCTTTATTCGCACTTGTTTTTAACTGTACAAAAGTGAAAACTGCTTTGCTCTTATCTCTTGCCACAGACATAAATGCGACAAATTCCTCTCCCAAATCAGTCAAACGATAATACTCACCAAATGCACTTACATCTGCATATTTTTTGTAATATTCAATCTGTTTTTTTACAGCTTCTTTTTCTTCCTCGCTCAATTCATCTGGATCCAGTTCATATCCAAATGTTCCATAGTATGCTACAGAAGCTCTTGTATCAATCGATACACTTCGTCCTGTTTGCTGATTTGGGCAAACAGATACGTGTGACCCCATGGTACAAGGAGGATAAAAGAAAGACGTCCCATGCTGAATTCCAATTCGCTCAATCGCGTCTGTATCATCCGAACACCAAATTTGTGGTGCATAATACAATACACCTAGATCAAATCTTCCTCCGCCACCACAACATCCTTCAAATCTAACGTCTGGAAAAGCTGTGGTAAGTTTATCCATCAATTTATAGAATCCTAATACATATCTATGACAAAGTTCTCCTTGTCGGTTCGATTCCAAAGCTGTTGAATAACGATCTGTCATACTTCGATTCATGTCCCATTTAATATAATCAATCTGTGCATCCTTAAATTCATCATAAATCTGTTGGAACATTGCTTCCACTACTTCATCTCGGCTATAATCCAAAATCAGCTGATACCTCTGCCATGTAGGATTTCTTCCCGGAATTTTAATGCACCATTCTGGGTGCTCTTCATATAATTTAGAATCTTCACTTACCATTTCTGGTTCAATCCAGATACCAAACTTTAATCCGAGATCATGAATTTTTTTTGAAAGTCCTGCGATACCACTTGGCAATTTTTCTAAGTTGCATTGCCAATCTCCAAGCCCTCGAAATTCATTTGTTCTTCTTCCAAACCACCCGTCATCCATAACAAACATTTCAACACCCAACGTTTTCCCTGACTGGGCAATTTGTATCAGCTGTTCCTCATCAAAATCAATCATCGTAGCTTCCCAGTTGTTTAACAAGACAGGACAACGCTGATCCTCAAATTTTTCTGGAACCAAAAAGTGTCTTACTACATCATGATAGTTATGGCTTAACCTCGTTAGCCCTTCTGAGCTAAATGACATAACAGCTTCCGGCGTTGTAAAACTTTCCCCTGGCTGCAGTTGCCATAAAAATGTATCTGGATGAATTCCCGCAACCATTCTCGTTTGCTTGAAATCATTAACTTCTACCGTAATTGCAAAGTTTCCGCTATAAACAAGCGCTGTTCCATAACAGTTTCCTGCTGTTTCTGTTGCATCTTGATCGCATAACACAATCGTAGGATTGTAATAATGGCTGGAAATCCCTCGGATACTGTCCACCACTGATTTTCCATGACGTACTGCTGTTCTTTGAGCATTTCTCTCATGTCCCCAACTACCATAAAAATCAATCTGATCCATACGATCAGTTGGAAATGTCAGACATGTAGAATGTGCTGCATTTAAGAAAATCGTTGTATCTTCCATATTCTGAATAATCGCATGTCTTGTGATCACATCACATGACTCCAGTACCCCATACAACAATGTAACTTCTACTTTTGTTGCCACGTCTCGCAAAACAACTTCCAAAGTCATCCAATCTCCATCTTTTTGACGCAAAGACGGCATTTCTTTCATTGTATATTTCCCATCATAGATTCGATGTGAAACATAACGAAAATCAATGCAATTAGATCCATCTGCATGTATTACACTACACGCAGATGTTTTAAAATCAGATACTCCAAATCCTGGATATTCCTGCTCTAACAAATCAAGACACAACGAACGATCCTGCTTCATTTCATAAGGATTCGCTTCAAATCCGTGGCGCAGACGAACTGGCAAGTAATCGACAGATTCATTGACCTTTCTTCCATAATATAAATGTTCCAAAAAGCCAAATTCTGCAATACGAAATTGATAACTTGTATTTTTTGTATTTAATAGAAATACCTTTTTTTCTTCATTAAAAACAATTCCCATTGGTTCCTCCATACTCTGCAAATTATTTTACTGCACTGTCGACCATACCTTGAATGAAATATTTCTGTAAGAACAAGAACAGCACAATGACAGGTAAAATTCCAATAAATGCTGCCGCCGCCGCTCCATTCATGTTTGCAGCATCAGCAGAGAAAAATCCCGCAATTGCCAGTGTAACTGTTTTTACTTTTGGGGACTGCAGCAAGTACAGTGCAAACTGATAGTTGTTCCAGCAAAACACCCCTGTAATGATGATCACAGATGCAGTAACCGGTTTTAGCTGTGGCATAATAATCCTAAAAAATGTCTGAATCGGTCCACAACCATCGATCGCTGCCGCTTCCTCCAGTGCAACTGGAATCGTAGAAATAAAGTTAGCATAAAGAAAAATACTGGTAGGCAACTGGAAGGTTACCAGAGCAACTATGATTCCCCAATAAGTATTGATTCCTCCAACATCCGCCATAAAGGAATAAAGCGGTACAAGAATACTTAAAGGCGGAATCATCATAACACCCATAATAAATCCCTTGACCCATTTATTTAATTTGCTTTTGTTTCTGGAGATTGGATAAGCAGCCATTGCTCCGATCACCACGATTAAAATGATGGATAGCCCGGTAATCAATATTGTATTTTTCAGCGCTAAAAGCATCCCACTCTTATTTAAGGCAGTATAGATATTTTTCAGATAGAAATAACCCGGAAGCACCCATCGTGATGAGTGATCATAAGGTGATTTAAATGCCAGTCCTATCACCATGTAAATCGGTATGATATGGATGAAAACAATGAAGATAGCCAAGCAATATTTCCAAAGATTTGATTTCTTTTTATTCTGCATTATACATCCACCTCCCGTTTATCAAAAAATTTCATTACAACGTTACTGACAACCATGATCAACAGGAATGCAAAAATACCAATTGCCGAAGCATACCCTGCTGACTGGGCAGAGAAATACTGATTCGTTACCAATGTAGATAAGGAATGTGTAGTAAATCCTGGTCCGCCACTTGTAAGCGCCATAACCAGATCAAACAATTTCAATCCACCAATCAGGTTCAAAATTGTGGAAGATGAAATTGCCGGCATCAACAATGGAAATGTAATATGTTTAAATCTCTGCCAGGAACTGGCGCCATCTAACATTGCTGCTTCATAGTACATATTCGGCACATTCTGAAGCCCTGCCAAGTAAATAACCATAGATACCCCGACAAACTGTAATGAATTTACCATTACAATAATTGCAATTGTTGCACTAGAGTTGGCCAACAAATCTACTGGTTCATGTCCAAGTAACATAATAATGTCATTCAATGCTCCTCCATCATATTGGAACAAGAAATACATAATATATCCCATAATCAATGGTGCAATCATCACCGGCATATAAATAACAGTTCTTACGATAGAACGACCTTTAAATTTTGTGTTCAAAAACAATGCATACGCCAATCCCAATACATTCTGAATAATTGTACTTGCAATACCGTACACCAACGTATTTACTAGTGCCGTTCGAACATTTGCATCCTGAAATAATCGAACATAGTTATCTATCCCTACAAACTTCATTGTTTGAGAATATCCATTCCAGTTGGTAAAGGATATTCTAATACCATGCAAGAATGGATATATTACAAATACAAGGAATAATACAATTGCAGGAATATAAAATAAATTAATCGCTGCTTTTTTTTGTACTTTCATTTATTACTCCTGTGCTTTTTTCTCTTCATAACTATTCTTCATTTGTGTCACTGCTTCTTCAGTCGCATTGTCCTGTCCAGACAAAATTGTTCCACCTGTTACACAAAGATCATTCCACATTCCACTTGGAAGATATTTTCTATCAAAATAAGGAATGTTCAAAATCTCCGCATTGTTTGTATATTTTTCATAAAATGGTTCCAGACGTCCTGTGTCACTTTCCACATTATCTAATCCAGATGGCATTCCGCATTTTGTTGCCAATTTTGCACAAATATCTTCTCTGGCCATGAACTCCATAAATTTCTTTGCTTCTTCCGGATGCTCTGTTGTCTTTGACATACCAATTGCAAAATGTTCACCTGTCATCAAAGATGTTTTTAATCCATCCTCTCTTGCTGGCAATGGCATAAATCCCATCTCTGTATCAGGATTCTGTACATAAATTTCAGAGATACCGCTTGCTGAATGGAACATAAATGCCGCCTCTTCTGCTGCCAATGCTTTGACACCTGTCATAAAGTCAGCTGTTACAGCATCTTTGTTGAAATATCCTTCCGCATTCCAACTTGCAACCTGATCTACAACAACATTCCATTTTGACCAGTCAAAGGAACCGTCTAAAAGCGCTTCTTGGTTTGCCTCATCCTCATTTGTAATAAAAGTAGGAGCAATAAAATCCATCAAGTTACCAAACGTATAACTATCTTTTCCACCCATCTGAATTGGTGTTTTACCAATCGATTTTACTTTCTTACACGCTTCATTGAAGTCATCCCATGTCTTCAGGTCATCCACATTGACACCTGCTTCTTCCAATACATTTACATTGTAGATAATACCTGTCAGATCCATATCGATTGGAAGTGTATAAAGGTTGCCGTCTTTGTCTGTGATCTGCTCTTCGATACTGGAAGAAATGTGCTCAGCAAATCCAAAATCGTTTAATGGTTCCAAATACTCAGCATAACGAGCCACTGCCCACCCATGAGTTGTCCAAATATCCGGCAACTGATTAGATGCCATTCTTGTTTTCATAATGTCTGAGAAGTTACTTCCAGGCATGATTGCTTCTACACCGATCCCTGTCTCTTCTGTAAATTGTTCACAAACAGCCTGTACTTCGTTACTAATTGCCTCACCGTTCAAGTTATATAGAAATTCAAGTGTAACGTCTGTCTCCTGTTTTTCTTTTTTTGCAGTTGTTTCTGTTGTTTCTGTTTTTGGTTCTTCTGGAGCTTTCGAACACCCAGCTGATGCAATAGCCATCGTTGCGATCAGCATTGTCACAACTAATTTTTTCATAAATCTTTTCCATTCCTTTCATAATTTCATTTCATTGCCGGCTTTTGTAAGATGATTGTATCACGATAGGTTTTTGACTAAAAGTGACTCATTTCTACACTTTGGTACTATTTTCTACGATTTTATTGACTCGAAAAGTATATTTAAATATACTTCTCTCAAGGAGGGACACACAATGCACAAATCTCAAAATTTTCAAAATAAATCCATCATTATCTTTCTCTTAAGCATTATCATCCCTATTATGATTCTGTCTTCCTGCCTTGCTTACTACTTGCAAAACAAGATTCAGACTCAGAACAAAACTTATTTTTCTACTACGTTGTATTCTATTTCCAGCAATATGAGTACCTACTTTTCTGACTTAAAGAGATTAACCCTGACACCATATATTTATGATGATATTATCAATTTCTACACAGCAGTCGACAATGGACAATATACAAAAAAAGGCCCTGAAAGCTACAAGGTGGAGACCTATCGTAAAAACTATATTTCGTGCATCCAACGTTTACTGATAACTTCTCGTGAGGATATTCTGGCGATTTCTTTTCTACCTCAGAATCTAAACAACCAGATACTTCTTACCACAACAAAAAATAAAGATTTGATTGAAACTTCTGATTACATTTACAGAAAAGAAAACTGGTTTATTGACAGCTTTATCTCTGAAGAACCTTTTCGCTATTCTATTTCAAAACCTATGCCATTTATGTCTTCACCTTCCAGGGTGATTTCTTCTTTCCATACGGTAAAGAACATTTATACAAAACGAAATATCGGTGTCATCCGCATTGATTCCTCTTTGGACAATATCCAGGAGATGTTCCAAAATGTAAAATTAACACCTCACTCTGGATTTATTATCGCTGACCAAAGAGGAGAACCACTTTACCATGTTGGAAATTTAGACGGAGAGACCGTGCCTTACTTGTTAACGAAGAATAGTAAGATTCGAACATCCAGTGATACTTATACACTCTATCGAAAGAATATTGACGGAATGCCTTGGACATTGATCTTTTTGTCTTCCGACAAAGACAATCGACAAACGATTATTTTTATTTGGACACTGGCCGGTGTTTTGAGTGTTTTGACAATGCTCTTCGGTTGTTTATTCTTCCGAAACAATTCACGGAAAACAACTTTCATGTTAAATTCGATCTTAAACACAATGGAATCTGCATCAGAAGGAAATTTAAATGTTCATGTTCCACAAGAAGTTCTATCAGATAAAAACTTTTTTGTGGCAAAAGAGTTTTTTATGATTGGAGAAAATTTGAACAAAATGATCCATCAACTGGATCTCTATATCCAGCGTTCCTACAAATATGAGATTCAACGGCAGGAAGCCGAATATCGCGCATTGCAAAATCAAGTCAATCCTCATTTTCTATATAACACATTAAACTGTTTCCTATCTCTGAATCGACTGGGTATGAAACAAGAATTGGAAAATGGTATTTTGCAGCTAACACATATTTTCCGTTATACATGCAACAATGAAAAAATGACAACTGTAGAAAAAGAACTAGATTTCTGCACGCAATACTGCAACGTCATGAAAATACGTTTTGAGGAACGGATTACATTCTATTGTGAAAGCGATATGGTATCTCATCCACTCGAGATTCCCCGCCTTCTGATTCAACCTTTTGTTGAAAATGCAATTAAACACGGAATGGAGCCTGATGGAAGAGCAATTACGATCTGGATCACCTCCAAAGTGATAGAACATACACTTACCTTAACTGTACAAAATAATGGAATTCCTATCGACCTTTCTGCTCTTCAAGGTTCCGAAAAAGTAGGAATTACTAATGTGGAAAATCGATTAAAAATTTTCCATCCCGATGCAAGATTGGAAATTAATCTCGTCGATGATATTACAACCTTTGCAATATACATTCCACTAAGTACTATAAAAAATGAAATTGACTCATAGCAACACTAGTAGAGAGGAGGAATTTTCAATGAATATCATACTAGCAGATGACGAACGGCTACCACGCCTCGGATTAAAAAGCATGATTGAAGAACTATTTCCCAATCAGCACACGTTTATTGAAATCACAAACGGTGAAGAACTTCTTTCATATGTAGAGCAACAGACTCCCGATGTGATTTTTCTTGATATTCATATGCCTAAACTATCCGGCTTGGAAGCATTTTCACAATTTTATCAAAAAAATATCCCTGTTGTTATGTTAACAGGTTATGCCGAATTTTCTTATGCGAAAGAAGCTCTAAAATACGGAGCAATTGATTATCTCTTAAAACCTGCCGGACTCGAAGAGATTAAGAGAGTTATGATGCAGATCTATCAATTAAAAAAAGATGCATACGCTGTATATCAAAAAAATTATGAACTGGAATGTAAAAAGATCTTGAATTTATTTTTCTCTATCCACTTTATCCAGCAGCCAAAATTTGTAAAACCGCCTTATACGGCAATGCTCTTTTACTTTGATCATGATCCAAACTCATCAAAAAAGAACTACTTTGATTTGTTGTCAACTTCATTGGAAAAATTATCAGATGCTTACTCTTTTCCTTGTAGCTGCAGTTTTCTTCCAAGTGGAGAGCTGCTCTTTCTCAGTAGCGGAAAGATACCTTTAACTTCTTTGAACCACATTCCGGAAGATTTTCGTAATTCCTCTTCCTGCCTGGCAACCGGATTCAGTTGCTATGCTGATTCGATTGAAGAATTATTAAATACAATTACTTACATACAAAAAATGGAAAGTATCCGCCTTTGTACTCATTTAGGAAAATGTATCTTTCTCACAGAACTAAAACAACAGGAATTTTTCCTTCCATTTTCCTCATTGATCGATAAAGCAATTTTCTCTTTACAGCTCAATGACACAATGCATCTACAAAAAACACTTTCAGAAATTCAAAATTTAAAAGAAGGAGAATTCTTACTTTCCAAATGTGATACTTCCTTGTCAATGATCTTTCATCGATTATTTCATCACCATGTTTCTACCCACTCGATTTTACAACTAATTGACAGTATCAAACATATGTACAGCCAGGAAAAAGAGACTGATATTATTCAGAAAATCAATCTTTATGTAAATCAAAACTATATGAATCAAATTGGAATTAACACGATTTCAGACTTGCTTGGTATTTCTCCAAACTATTTAAGTAAGACTTATAAATTGAAAACGGGGGAAAACTTTACAGATTATCTTACAAAGATCCGAATGCAAAAAGCGATTGAATTAATCGAATCTGGTTCCTGCAAAACGGTACGGGAAATTGCAGAAAAAGTAGGATATTTTAGCACACGTTACTTCACAAAATTATTCTTAAAAACAACCGGGGTGACACCTTCTGAATATCTCAAACAACATGTACCTCTCTAAAATTGCTAATTGCGGTGCAAATTCTGGATTTGCCATATACTTTTCCCGAATGATTTCTTGCACTTTCTCCCTTTCTATGTTATTCTGTAACCACGGTTTGAAACGCTCCCGAATGCAAAGGCTACTTTGTTTCCGGGAGCGTTTTTTTGTCTAAATTACCATTTATATTTGGGAGGCTATATGAATAAAACTATTTTTAAAGATTTTTCTAAATATGTTTCTTTCAATATTTTAGGGCAGATTGCTTATTCCTGTTATACGCTGGCAGATACTTTCTTCGTATCTGCGGACATTGGCACAAACGGGCTCACTGCACTGAATCTTGCTTTTCCTGTATTTTGTATTATCAGCGGAACTGGACTTATGATTGGTATTGGAGGCAGTTCCCGATTTTCTATCCTGAAAAGCCGTAATGAATCCAACACTGCTGATCAAGTATTTACCAATGGACTTATACTGGTACTTTTGTTTGCTTCCATTTTCTTTTTTACAGGACCATTTGCTTCCCAGCATCTTGTAACAGTTCTAGGTGCAGACATCCAGGTGTTTGAAACAACAAATCGTTATCTGAAAGTTCTCATGCTATTTGCTCCTGCCTTTTTATTAAACCATTTCCTTCAGTGCTTTGTCAGAAATGATGGGAATCCTTCACTTTCCATGGCAGCTATGATAACCGGAAGTTTTTCCAACATTGTTTTAGACTACATTTTTATTTTCTCTTTTCATATGGGCATTTTCGGGGCTGCCCTTGCAACCGGACTGTCACCAGTGATAAGTATGCTAGTATTGCTTCCATATTTTCTGAAAAAAAAGAATTCTTTTCATTTGACAATTCCGAATCTTGTTCAAATGAAAAGAACTACTGCCAACATCCTTGCAAATGGTATTCCGCCTTTTCTGACCGAAGCCGCTTCCGGTGTTGTGATGTTTTTATTTAACTTTATTATTCTGAGAATTTCCGGAAACACAGGCGTCGCAGCATTCAGTGTGATCAGCGTGATTTCGCTTGTGGTAATCTCCCTGTATACCGGTTTATCACAGGGAATACAGCCATTAATTAGCCAGAATCATGGGGCAGGAAATAAGAAAAATGTGCAAACGCTTTTGCGCTATTCCCTCATAACTTCTATCCTTTTATCCATTGTGATATATGGGATTATTTTCTTTCATGCACCCCGTCTCGTTTCTGTTTTTAACAGCGAACAAGATTTGATTTTAGCGAGCTATGCAATCCCCGGCTTAAGACTTTACTTTACCGCCTGCCCGTTTATCGGATTTAACATTGTTCTTTCGACCTATTTTATTTCCATAAACCATCCGCTTCCGGCACAGATCATTTCCATACTCCGCAGCTTTTTTGTTTTAATACCAATGTCATGGCTACTCTCTTGCTGCTTTGGAATGACCGGTGTCTGGCTGGCATATCCCGCAACAGAACTATTTGTATTTCTCTTTGCATTAACGAAGAGGCCGTGATAGCAGAAATCATTTTTTCTTGTCTACGGTCGAATAGCTACCTTAATGACGCCTTCTTTTCGATTTTCAAAAATATCATATGCCTGTTCAATCTCTCTTAGTGGAAATGTATGGGTAAGTAACGGTGTCGTATCGATTTTCTTCTGTTCTATTAACCGTAAAATTTCATCACAGTCACATCCGTCTACCCCTCCGGTCTTGAACGTGAGATTTTTTCCATACATTTGTGGCAATGGCAAGATCTGTTCTTCTTCATAAAGAGCTACCACAGTCACAATGGCATTTGGTCTAGCTACCTTCCATGCCAGCTCAAAAGTATTCCTTCCTCCCGCTACTTCCAGCACGCGATCAGCTCCACCATGTCTACTGTGTTCTCTGACAAATTCCTCGACATCAGTTTCTTTTGGATTTACTACAAGCACATTCGGATAATGCTCTTTCACAAATGTAATTCTCTCGTGATCCACCTCACACAAAATAATCTTTTCAGGATTTTTCAACATCACACATAAAAGTGTACAGATTCCCGTTGGCCCCCCGCCAATGATGACTACAGTATCCTCGCTTCCAATTTCAGAAATTTTTGTTACCCAGTATCCCGTAGCCAGGATGTCTCCGACAAACAATGCCTCTTCATCCGTAATCGCATCTCCAATCCGATTCAATCCCTGATTGGCATAAGGCACACGCACATATTCTGCCTGCCCTCCGTCTATCCTGCATCCCAAAGCCCATCCGCCATTTTTATCTGTGCAGTTATTCACATAACCATTTTGGCAGAAAAAGCAATTTCCACAAAAAGTCTCTACATTTACAGCTACACGATCTCCAGGTTTTACTTTGGTCACCTTGCTTCCTACTTCCTCCACAATGCCAACCATCTCATGCCCTACTGTAATTCCCGGTACCGCCCTTGGAACTGCTCCATGTTTGATATGAGTATCGCTCGAACAAATACTCGCCAGCGTTACGCGGACGATCGCATCCTCTTCCTCTTGAAGAACCGGCTTCTCTTTTTCTTCCAACATAAATTTCCCCTGCTCTTTGTATGTATATGCAAGCATCTTCTTTCCTCCCAATCCTATTCAACACCGTTAACATCTATTTTTCTTTCATTTTAACTGACTTTTCCATCACCAAATACGAATGCTCCACATAGCAATCAGAAATCCTAGCAGGAACCCGAGATTGACAACTGTAAAATACATTGTGTATCTTCTTTTTTCTTCCGGATAGGCCGCTATGAGAAAACGATACGAGATCAAACTCGCCATAGATGCGATCATAGTTCCCAATCCTCCAAGGTTTGTTCCGATAATCAATTTCGACCACTGATCTGTAAATCCTGAAAGTAACAGTGCTGCCGGAACATTGCTGATTACCTGCGAAGAAATGACCGCAGTCAATATTTCATTCCCATTCAAAATGCCCTTCAGGAAATTACAAAACATAGAAATTCGCCCCATATTTCCGATAAAGATAAAAAATCCTGCAAAAGTAAGAAGAAGAGAGTAATCGATTTCTTTAAAAGTTCCACGATCCATCACAAACACTGCCAAAATTGTCACGAGCATTACAACCCAAACAGGAAGCAAATGCGATACGCAAAGAAGACACAATAGAAAAATTATTGCATAAATAGCTACTTTCCACGAATTTTTCACCTTTTCGCTTTCCCGCATCTGTAAATCACCAAGCACAACACATTTTCTCAACAAAATCATTCCAAGCAACATCACTGCTGCAAGTAGTGTGTACGGCAGCATCAATTTAAAAAATGCACTCAATGTCATTCCTGATTTGGAATACAGATAAAGGTTCTGTGGATTCCCAATTGGGGTAAACATACTTCCTAAATTTGCCGCAACTGTCTGCATGACAATTACCGGAACAATTCGTTTTCTCATATTTGCCATCTCCAGCACCTGTATTGCAAATGGCACAAATGTAATTAAAGCTACATCATTTGTGATCAACATACTAAACACAAAACATAAAAACACAAGAATCAGTTCCATCTGCCGACTATTCTTCACAACTGTGATCAATCTTCCAGCCGCCTGTCCAAATACTCCTTCCCGGCTCAGGCCTGCCATGACTGCCATCAGACAAAATAGTAACCCTAGTGTATGAAAATCAATATAGTTCAAATATTCCATATCTGGCGGCACAACAAACGATGAGATTCCTGCCAGTATCCATGCGATCATCAAAATCTTATTCATTTTTCCTTCTCCTTATTGCATTCCGTGGGCACCCCTTCAAACATGCTCCGCATCGAATACATTCCATATGATTCGGGCTCTCATAAGGCTTGATTCCCATTTTGCACTTACGTTTGCATAGTCCGCAACGATTGCAAGAAGACTCTACCTTATAGCGGAAAGGTGATATTTTCTGAAAGAATCCCAAACACACACCGAATGGACAGAAATATTTGCAGAACGGGCGATAAATAAAAAGTGACAATATAAAAATAGTTGTGAATCCAAATACTTTTATAAAAAGAAATGCTTCCCTCCAATTTTCCTTATTTGGCAAAAAAACAATGGGAATAAAAAACAATAATGCAAAAAAAATAATGTACTTTATTTTTCTCAAATACTTTTCGTAAGGCAACTGAAGTAACTTTTTAGGGAAAGGAATTTGAAAAATCACTTCCTGTATAATTCCCAATGGACATATCGCAGAGCATGCCCAACGCCCACCGATAGCAAGTACCAAAAATATAACAATAAAGACCATGTTTTCCTCTCTTGTAAATGATATTTTTCTTCCTTGTAGAATTTACTCTAGTCGTATTTCCTTTTATGTATACTTGAAAAAGTTCTACATTTACTAATCTAATCGTATATTCTAATCTACTTTCCTTATGAAAGCAAGAAGAATTCATAATAGAATTTGCCTAAAGTCTCCAAATTACTGTACTTTCCCCATCTGGCATAAGGATAAGGGATATACATATTTAAAGTTTCTTTCTAAAAAACATAACTCTTATTAGGAACATATCATTCTCTATCTCAGCAATTATCGTTCCGTCCATTCGCTCTACCAAACTTTTTGCAATTGAAAGACCAAGCCCTGTAGTATTACTTGTTCGTGCTGTATCGGCTTTATAGAATTTTGAAAAAATCTTCTTAATATCAATGTCCCCTGGATTTTCCAAATCATTTTCACATAGAAAAATTATGTCATTATTCTCACTGAAAAGCTTCATTCTGATCTTTTGACTGCCATGCACCAATGCATTTTTTATAATATTCTGCAATATTCTTCTAATTGCTTCCGTATTTCCCTCTATCAGAATATTCTCCTCGCAAAAATCAACTGTTTCCATCTTCAACTCATACTGTTCATTCTGAAGTTTTGTATATGTAAATAATTCTTCCAGTATATCCTTTAAACTTGAAATTCTGCTTTGGATTACTTCTATGTAATGTCGCTGCTCTTCTTCTGAATCACTTTGTGCCAGCAATTGAAAGTATCCATCAAGAGATGTCAGCGGTGTTCGAATATCATGAGAAAGATTTGTAATTGTCTCCTTCAAATGTTCTTCATTTTTCCGTGCATTGTTCTTAATCTCTTGCGACATGTCAAGTACTTGATTGATACTGTCCACAAGCTTTTCGAATTGTTTAAAAGGAACCATTACCGTAAGGCGAAGATTTGTCTGATTTTCTTTTAGAAACTCAAGTTGGCGGCAGGTATTCTTTACCTGTCGCCTGTACATTAACAGTATAAATATTAATCCAACAGCCAACACTGTTGATAAAACAGCCCATAGAATCATATAAAACCTCTATCGAATATCTCGTTTCTTTACAATTATCGTAGAAATGAATAAAGATACAATTGCAAATGCTACTCCAACGGCAACACCTCTTACCATAACTTCTGATGTGCTATCATACAATATCCTTTCCGTCCTCATGAAAATGATGCCGGGGCTGATGTATATATGCCTTATGACTACAGCTTAAAGCCGGGAGAAATTGCCCGTATCCCTTTAGGCTTTGGGCTTATGATCCCTGATGGTTTTGCCGGATATGTATTTCCGAGAAGCAGCATGGCAGCAAAAGGATTGGTCTGTGAACTGCCACCGATTGATTCCGGATACCGTGGAGAAATTCATGCGATCATCAGTAATGTGAGTTCTACAGCTCAAACACTACATAAAGATACACGTGTAGGTCAGTTGGTGATTACTCCTATCGTAATTGCAGATTTTGTCCTAGATCTAGGAAAGTCAAGAGATACCGATGCATTTGGCAGTACCGGAAAATAAAAATCCATAAAACTAGAGGTGCCGAATTATCTGTTATTCGACACCTCACACAATCAAAATAACTTGTAGAAAGGAACTACTACTATAGTTACATTTGGAAGAAAATTAAAATATTTCAAATAAAGATAAAAATATCGATTAAGTAGATCCTAATTCTGACTTTTTGTCGATGTTTCATCTGCCTTCTTCTTTATCATTTCCATTGTACACTCAATATAATCATTTAAAATCTGAACTCGCGGTGCTACTCCCATTTCCGGAAATTCGCGCTTCATTTTTAATAGCCGGTCAACCTCTGATTTTAATGCGGCATCAAGTTCTTCTCTCATTAATTCAGAAAATAACATTGGTGGCGGGCAATTATAATCCAAAATCCATTTTGCAGCAAGCAGAGGTCTCAACACGTAAAAATACTTCTTAATTCTAACTTCATCAGTCTTTAAATACTCTCGATAATTCGTTTCCGCCATATGCAAATAATAATACAATCCTTTTTTCTTTGAAAAATATACCGGCAACAGCTCTTTTAATCGTTCAAACTCTGCCGAACCGCGATAAATAATCGGAGATGCACGCCATTCAAACACCGTCGGATTTGATTTATACAACAATTGCAATGCTTTTTTCACATCCCACCCGTTAATATCCAAAACATCATCGAGCTGCCATTCAATCACATCTCTCACTTCATCCAACCGTAAATACTCTTCTTTGCTGTGAACATAAATAAAACGAACATCATAGTCACTGTCTGGGGATTCAAAGCCCCATGCCCTACTTCCGGATTCAACCGCCATAATAATTTTCACATGTTCCTTTGATTCGATTTCCCTTAACTTTTCACTGATAGCTATACGCATTCTGCTCACTCCTTTCGGTGCTTTATTCCGCACCTTGAAATCTTCGATTATTTTCTAGTAATTCTTCCAGTGTTACCGGCTCATAATTGTTAATCATACATCCGGCATTCAATGCCCGTTCCTGCTGCTTCATAAATTCATACACTTCGTCTTTATTGTTATGAATATGACCATAGACATGATAAGAACCTCTGTGTTTTGCATTCCAATCTGCTAGGGGGAAGTGACATAAGATCACATTATACTCTCTGTCCTTTATATGTTTCAATCTTTCAACACTATCAAAATAGTTGAGTGCAGAGTCAGTATTAACCGTTACTTTATCGTGATTGCCTATAATCAAATGTTTTTTCCCTTTTAACTGTTTCAAGTAAAATGACGGATCTTTTTCTGAACGATAACAAAAATCTCCAAGAACCCAAATATCATCTTCATCTGTTACTTTTTTATTCCAATTTACAATAAGTGTTTCGTTCATTTCTTCTACGCTTTGAAACGGTCTGTCATCAAACTTCAACACATTCTTATGTCCCATGTGCATATCAGAAATGTAATAATTCATCAAACCACCTTCCTTATATTTTTCAAATTATAACTCCATTTTTTTAGTTCATTGATATATGCCTTTCTATTGTCTTCCAATGCTTCCTGATTTAAAATTACGCCACCCACTTCCGCATAGAAACCATCTTTTCTGTTTCCTTGGAATGGTATTGTTCGAATCACATTATTTACAATTCCGTCATCCGTTTCCTGTTCTTCTAAGCAAAATCCCGACGGAATACTGCTAAAAAGATATGTATTCTGAAACTGTACGTACGTTGTCATCGGTTGATTACTTCTTTTTATATGCCCAGCACAACAGTTTCTAGTAATATAACCTTTATGATTCAAACTAATGATTATTTCCACCATTTCGTCATCAATTTCAACATAGTGCATTTCACCACAATTGCATCTGTATTCCCAACAAGATGAACAAAGCCACATAAAATCACCTCAACTTGCCTAAAACCTCTCTGAAATCCCAATTTAAATCTCTACTTCTGTTATAAAATACGCATCCTGTAATTTCCGAAATATTATAATTTATAGAAGAACAAACAATAATTGGTATCTGAATCTCTTTCCTTTTCAATTCTTCAATTACATAGAATCCTGCTTTTGTGTCATCTATGCCATTAACTGAGAAATGCATATCTGTAATAAGCAACTCATAAGGATTTCCTTCCGCTATTGCTTGTTCAATCATTGCGATTCCTTTTTCGGCATTTGTTGCCAAGTCTGCATCTGGATACCTGTTCCAACTCAAAGCACGATTAATATCCCAATGTTTTCCCACAGAATCTTCAATGTTAATAATCTTCTTTATTTTTGCCATTATTCTTCCTCACAGATTTCATCATAATCTTCAAACATGATTCGTATTCCACATTCTTCACTTTCCACGTGGTAATGTCCTGCGTACCATTCAGAAAAATCCAAATTATCATGTATATGCTGTAACCACTTTTCCGTGGACTTGTCCACTGCTGACTGATCTAATCCAGGGATAAATGCCCATACGGGTTCTGCTTCAATCGGAACAGCGTGGGAAAGTACAACATCAATCGACCAATTCACTTTATCAAGCTGCGCCTCCACATAAGCTTTTATATCCTCATCTGGCTGTTCAGATTCAAACCATTGTAATCCATGCCTTAAGCGGTAGTATTTATCTACGCTATATGCCCCTCCTATAGGCATCACTTTCTTACCATGAAAATTATAGATTTCTCCATCTTTCGCAAATAAGATGTTAGGATATTATGATTCTACATACACAATACCTTCATTCCATATAACTTCATCATAATCAGCGGCAAGCCAAGGTCTTTCTTCATGATTACCATGAACACAGAACAATGTAATATTCAATCTCGACAAATGAGCTTTTACGTCACGATCAGAGCCGCCGCAGTAATAATTAATACCTGCATCTCCTAAGATAATCATCACATCATCAACCGTTGTTGCGTTTTCTTCACAAAATTCCTCAATACGGTCAAAATCTCGATGCGTATCTCCTGTTATGTAAAAATGCATTACTCATCATCTCCCTCTATATAGAATTCTTTCATGTCATCCAAACGCAAACACCCCAATCTTCCGCCAGGAAAACTGCATCCACAATCTATAGCAATGTGATTATTTGCTTGATATATAAATCCCGGTCTCGGATTATTTTCAATCAGCATAGTCGGTGTATGTCCTGAGATTACATACTTATCATCAAAATACTTGCTCTCATAATCTGGTCTTTTCCATACAAGCTCGTCCAGCTCATATTCCCATAATTCTTTATCCGGTTCAAAATTCCCCAACCCGGCATGCACCAAAACAAATGTATTTCCTGCCACTTCAATCTCATCATACACTTCAAAATCTGAAATAAAATCTACAATTTCTCGTTGAGTATTCTTATCGCATTTGTGAAACTCATCTGTTGTAGAAACAGCACCGTTCTGTTGCCAGTTAAGTAGCTTTTCAATCATCTCTTCATCCATTTTAGACACAGTTTCTTCAGTAATTTCCTGCAGTAGAAACGAAAAACACTCACAGGCCATTACACAATGATTGCCTGCAATCACTTCAACATTAGGTCTTTTCATCAAATCTAGGATAATTTTTATTGGGGTGGGACCACGATCCAGGATATCGCCTAGGATATAAAGCATATCGGAATCCTTAAAGTCAATCATTTCCAACATCTTAATGTATGCCTTATAATTACCATGAAGATCACTCATTACATATGTACTCAAGTCTTTTCTCCTCCGCAATCTTGTTCAATCACTAATCCCATTTAATTCTTCAACACCTTGTACTTATGAAATCCATACTTTGCTTTATCATCGTATGTGAAAATTATTCTTTTCCTTAAATTTTTGTTCGTTAAATACCTCGATTACTCGCAAGCATCTGTTGCTTTCTATAATTCTCCACCATTTCTCCAACAGAATGTGCATCCACGCCATAGATTACTTTTATTTCACCTGACAAAGCCCTCCAGAATTCCTGCCAATAAAGGTGCTTTCTCTTTTTTTCGAACATATTGCTGATATTTTTCTCTAAGACAACTCCTGTGTGTACAGCACATTCCTTAATTTGTCTTGAAAGTTCAATCGATTCAGAATCCCATTGTTTTTTTCTTCTAAATATCTGATCTGGATGTGCAATCACGTCAAACAATCCACTTTCCATACCGGCTACAATTCCTTCTGCCAAATAATGTGCCTCATCACTTTTATTTTCTAAATCAAAAGTGTAACTACCATCTGCAAGCAAGGAGAAGTGTTGCCCCAAAAGCAAAATATCCAATTCCCATTTTTCTTTTAATTCTCTGTAGTAATCAGCATATGTTGGAATATATTCGATTTCCAGTCCACCCTTAACTTCAATCATTCCTTTATACTGCTGCTGTAAGACTTTCAATGTACCCACATATTCTTTCAATTCTTCCATAGCCATTCTGTAATTGAATGGATTTTCTGGAAAAGATGCGTGGTCAGTAAACACTATTTCTTTTGCTCCTAATTCAATAGCTTTTTGGATATATTCTATTTCCCGTTCTTCACTTGCGTGCTTACATCTATGACCATGCACATGAAAAATCGTTTTATTCATTCTATTGCACCAGCTTTCTTAATCATTGCCCAGGTATAACGTATTGTTATTTTCCTATATATACCCATTTTTTCTATTTTGACAACAAATCATATCCGGAACAACATGTACAATAAAATCCACCCAAGATGTTAGATCTCCGTAATACGCTTCTAATTCTTTCTTTACTGAATAGTTGGGTGGTGCATACTTTGACATCGAAAGCAAGACCAAAACAGAAATTTTCTCCTTCACTGAAAGTTGTTTTAATCTTGATAAAATCTCTTCACTCTGCGCCACCCTAGACAAATATGTATTTTGAGCAGTCATAAGACATAGATAATCTACAACAACCATGCTGACCTTAGCAGCACAATTTCTGTTTTTTATTTTATATTCCAATTCCTCAAATGATTGTGCTGGAGAATCATCTATTTCAACCAGCACTTCAGGGAACGCTCTTTTGAAATCTTTTGTTTCTGCTTTTAGAGAAAAATATAAAATAACATCTGAATTAATTTGATTCACATATTTACATAGTTCTACCGCATATCTTGTGTTATCCTCATCATTCCTACTTGCAAGGGCCACAAAATTCCCCTTTTGACATACTTCTGCTAATTCAATCGTTGTCATATTTGCAACATTTAGGTTATTTAATGTTTTGTTTCTGTATTCTAATCCCACCATAAAACAAATCTTCCCTCTCTCCTCAACTTATCTGTTATCGTTTCATAATCAGCTAAATCTAAACTATTCGGTGCAAATTCAGCAATTTCTATCATTAACTGTTCTATCTCTTCTGTGACAAGTTTTTTATTACATTGAAATTCTAATGAATCATGGGATATTTTAACGATTTCAGCTCCATACTTTTCATACCACTCCTTGGATTTTCTTTCCACTGTTCTCCATTCTGGACAATCATTCCAGCCACCCCACAAAGAACTAAACATTGAAAACGCTTCATATGCGTTTGATGCATAAAATTTTACTGGCAGACTTTCATCTTTTTTATTTTTCACGTAATGTCCATCACAATAATATAAACCATCCTTTTCTTTCTTAACAAAATCGCGTACAAATTGGAACATATCTATATTATCAATTACACAATCAATTGTTATTAATGGAGAAGAATCCTCTTCCAACACAAATGTTTTTCTTTCTAAACCCATACATCAGTCCTCCTTCCGAAAAATATTAATAATTACCTCAAATTAATCCTTATAGGAAACGTATTGTACTACAAACACTCCAAGATTTTTTTATCTTCAATTGCAAAAAAATCCGTTTTCTCGCAAACGTTAATCAACAACTGCCCTAAACGCATATCTAAAAACTGTCTCCATGGTGCATGATCTGTAAATTTAAGTTTTGTTACCCCAAATTCAATTGCTTTTTTACATAATCTTTTTCTCGTTCCTCACCAGCATATTGGCATCGATATGTATGTACATAAAAAATTGTCCTTTCCCCATATTGACATCCTTTCCGAACCTCCCCGGAAATAGCACTTTTCTAATTTTCTAAATTCTTCCAGCATTCTAAAATCATTTCCTCAGCATGTTTCTGCGCTCTTTTCCCAAGAACCTGCGGTACGTATTTCCACATCTCACCTAATAACCCCTCGTCAATTTTCATCTTCTCCTTTACATCGTCAAAAATATATTTTCCGCCCGCACAGCTTGCATCTGGATATTCATACTGACTGACAAGCTCTAATATTTCCGAATAATATTGTTTAAATGCTGCCGCCGTCTCATACTTCCGAAGCAGATTTTTATATTTTCGTTTTGGATTTTCCAAATCTTGAATTAAATTTTCTTTATTTGCATAATTTCTTATATTTGTAATTGCAACTGCGTATTTCTGAGCTTCTTCCAACGTTTTAAAAGAACGCACAAACTCTCCCGGACAATTAATTTCATATTGATTCAAAGTCTGATCTGCTCCACCAAATCCCCACGCTCCAAGCGATTGACTTTCCACCTTTTCATAATACAGATCTCCCTGCACATCATCATATTGTTTTTCAAATAAATTATACGCTTCTGTTTTAGCAGATAACCGCAGATGTAACGGTGACTCTTCCCTTTTTTGATATAAAACAGAAAAACGGTACCCTACAACTTTTCCTTCCACTTCTTTAAAAATCAAAGCATATTTTCCATTTTCAAACATATCTGCATCATTATTATAATACAAGGATTTCCAATGAAAATGTTCTTCTGTCAGTTTTAAACGCTCCCGTTTTTCTTCTCTTGCTTTCCATTCTGCATCCCATTTTTCCTGTAATTTCACAGTCTCCTCATAATCAAACCTCTCCAACTTCTCCGTTTTTAACACCTTCGCTGCAATATCCGGTATATGGATATAATTTCTTTTTCCTTTTTCATTTTCATATACTTTCATAAATTCATCATAGAAATCGTCTCGTACCAATGTCTTCTCTTTCCAAATATATTTCCAGCCATTCTTTTCCACTGCATAAGGATGTTTATAATCTGTAACTTTATCTTTTCGTTTAAAAAGCGGGGAAAATTCTTCTAAATGATACTCATTATAGGGAAATCCTTCAAATCCAATAAAATACTCCCGTTTTTCAGAAGTTACGATCCACAAACACCCCCATCCGCCAAGACCGGAAGAATGCTCCAGACTTACCGTGATTACCTTTTCCCAGAAAGTTTCATCCAGATCACTTAATTTAAATGTTCTTCTTTTCCTGTCCATATACCCTTCCCCCTAAACATAAAATTCTTCCTTTGTTTCCAGACATATACATCCTAATATTCCATCCCGAAAACCACATCCACAATCACACATAATGACATTCTCTTTTTCATTTTTCCATATTCTGTGCTTTCCTGTGTTTTTATGGCCGCAGATTGAAATAAAACCTTCTATTCCATTTTGAAGATACTCTGTATTCATCTCATTTCCCATTAAGTAAAAATTTTTCTCTCGCATATTTTCCGGTTCGGATGTCATAGTATGCGCAAGAAGATACGTTTCATTTTTTACTTGGATTTTTAACTGGAATGGCCATGTCAAAATTGTTGCTGCAAGATTTTGAATGTCCACCGGTACCAATCTTCTGGTCAGACATTGAAAGGTATTATACGGATATGGGTCTGCTTTTTCTCTTTTCCATTCCGGCAATTTATAATACTGCAAAATATAGGAAGCCAACCATTCCTCGTAATTTCCTCTGATTACAGAACAGCGCTCTCCCAACTCCTGAATCTTAAAATAAAGATCCACTGGATTGGGATCATAATCCGTACGATCAAATAAATCCCCTAAAACAAATAACCTGTCCTGTTTTGAAAAAACGATCATTTTCAATAATTCACAGAATTTTTCATAATTATTATGTACATCACTACTACATAATGCATCCTTGTACCCCTTTTACCACAGAATATCTTCCGGTTTCTCTGCTTTCTCTACGATTTTTCCCCAGCGATCTTCCTCTTTACACACTCTCGCATACTCTCTGGCATACTTTATCACGTCTTCCTCAAACGGACTCGCATTTTCTCCACTATTTTTTGCACGAAAATAGCTTCCCAATGCTTCCGCAGCTCTTTTAAATACCTGTACTTTTCCATCTTCCACTTCTGTTGCTGGCGAATCTGCTTCGATATACATTGGATTCGTATGCTCATGGGACCAGTATCCCTTTTCCGTTAATTCATATACAATGACTTGTATATCCGAAAAATCCACATACAGATTCCTTTCTTCTATTCGTTTCATATAGGCATCCCAATCTTCTTTCCCCTGTGCCAGAACTCCGTAAGTACCAGTGACAATATTTTTCACAATAGTACCTGGCCGCATAGAAAACGGTATTTTCATAAATGCAAATTCAAATCTGTCTGTCCGATATTCCTCTACTGTCTTTTCTTCTTCCGGAAGTTCCAAAGACCAGAAGCGAACCACCTCTCCCTTTTCATTTAAAGCAGCGCTGGCCACCTCATCCCCGCTATATGCACTGTATTCCGAAATTTCAAAATCACATCCGATATTCGGATTTTCACGAAATGGATTTCGCACAATTTCATCTGCCTCTTCCATTACAATACGCTGTTTTTTTATGAAACACTTGGTTTCGTATTCCTTGGAATATCTCACCGCATAGTTTACAGCCATATCATATTTTTGATAGAATCCGCAACTGCATCTGTCTTCCCAGTCTTCCACTACATACACATACTTAGAATCCGAATTATCCAAAAAAGCCGCGAAAATTTTCTTCTCATAACCGATCCTTTCAAGAATCTGCTGTCGAACCTTGGCTTCTGCGGTTTCAGCCAGTTCCTGTAACGCATCCAATATCTCCTGTCTTGTTTTGTTCGGTGCATTCCAGATTAACGTTGCTTTTTGAAAATCCGTAAATTCAAACCCGATTTCTTTATAAAAATCTCTCATATATGTTGATGGTACTAATTCAAACATCTTGCTTCCCCCGATACCTTTCTTATTACCGTCTCTTATTCTTCCCAATCCGGAAGTTGCTGTAACTTTCGAGTTTTCCAAATCTTACACAATAATTTTCGATTATCCTTATACCACTCCTGCAATACCGATTGCATATGTTCTGGAAAATTTCCAAGAATTTGATTATCTAGTACATTAATTTCCCCCTGATAGAACTCTTCATCACAATGATAAAAAATTGAAAAACGAGCCTCTGTCATCTCATCGAAGTCACAATATACCTCAAACCCATAGAATTCAGCAATCTTTCTTCTAAGTTTTTCAATATCAACTTCATATTCGTCTATAGTATCCAAAAAAATATATTCATTGTCCAAGTACCACTCTTCTTTTCTTCCAAGAAACTTATCAAGTGGAGTCTTATATATGATTGGCTTTTGTGAAAAATGTCGTTTCCCAATATATTTTTCTTCACGACACCGCCCATCTTCATTCATTAAAATATCATATGCTTCTAATAATTTTTTTTCTTTTGTAAATACACCCAAAATCTCTGTTTCATTTCCAAACATCATACACAATAAATATACTTCATTAATCTTTTGCTCCATCTTCATTCTTCTTTCTGGTCTGCTTCGTACGCATAATAACTTTCTTCTGTCCCGGAGAAATAATCCATATATAAGGATACATCTGAAATCCAATTTTCAAATCTTTTTTTCCCGTATTGTGAATTACCATTGGAATTGCAGCATTTTGCCGCTCATATAAAGTATCATAAAACTCTATTGCCTCTCGTCTTGGAAAATACCGGCACATTACTCCCTGTAATGCGTCATCTTCCTTTAAACCAATATGTACACTGTCTTGAAACAGCCCCCTACATACATGTTTTACTAATTCATGCGGTCTTTTTTCTTCATCGTAATAAAATCCTCTTCCAAAATAATCATTATCCTCCAAAGACAAATAGAGTTCAATTAAATGAACTGTATCCAAATACGGAACTTTTTTTAATTCTGTTTCTTCAAACCTGTAAATCGAATTATGTGTATAGACTTTTATCTCGGTATTGCACTTTTCCACCCTTTCTACGATACTGGTAAGTAACTCCCGTTTGCACCATAAGCCGTCTTCATTTTGAATAAATACGATACGCATACGATATTTTTCATCATGAGCAGAAATCATTTCTCGCTCAAAATCAACCGCCACACAATTTATACGATTTTCATACAAGCTTCTTGAACAAACTTTATCCATTCCATTCAAGTCTGTGACTGTAGCCAATTTATATGCCTGATTTTCCCCAAATTCAATAAAAGTTTCTTTACACATAAATTGTTTCTCCTGTTTCAATGCAATATGCTGCAATTTTCCCTCCATAGACACATCCACAATCAATCGCTATATGACCATTCATCCTAAACACTTCCGGCTTTCTATCTGTTCGTAAAAATGATGTAGGCGTATGCCCTGATATAATAAAAGTATTCTCATCTTTATAATATCTTTTGCTATAGTCGATTCTTTCACATATAAAATCCAGGCATCGATATTTTTCTAAAGGCTTCTCTTCCTTAAAATCTGCAATTCCTGCATGAACGAGTATATAATTTTTCCCATCATTTTCTAGAACTTCATATGCCTTTGCATTACTTATAAATTCAAATATCTGCTTTTTCATTGTAACAGGAAGGTCTAAAAATCCATTCAATGTAGATAAACCACCATCTTTTATCCATAATCTAAAATCTCTTTTTTCATCTTCATTTTGGAAATTTAATAATTCAAATCCTAACGTCTTTACAAAATACCAAAAAAGATACTCATGGTTTCCCAAAATAAACGTCACATTTTTACGTTTCATAATATCTTGCAGAACACCTATCGAATCAAATCCTCTATCCAAAACATCACCAAGTATGTATAAATGATCCTGATCAGAAAGCTGTATCTTATCTAATAATTGTAGATACTGTTCTTTACAGCCATGAATATCCGATATTACATATCTCATTATTTAAAGTACCTTCCTATAAATTTTTCGTGTTTCTCCAATGCCTCCAACAATCCATCCCTATCTACAATACGAATCTCCGAACGTATTTCTCTAACATCAAAATCATAAGAACACAGGAGCGGTCTCTCTATACATTGATATAACCTTTTTCCAAAATCATAAATAAATTGTCTTTCTTCTGCATCATCCACATCTTTTACCTGATATGTTACTTCATCCGATAGAAAATGAATAGTAAGCCAAATATTCTTCTTTCTCTCCTGAATGTTTTGTTTTAATCCATCTATTTTATCCTGTTTCAAAATTGATGTGGAAAATTCCCTACAGATATCTTCAAATTGAGCAAATTTATCAGTAAGATATTCTCCACTTTTTAACCGTAAATGATATGCTTCTTTATTTTCCTTTAATCCTTCTAAAAAACATTTCATACCATCTACAAAAATCTCACAAAAATCTTCCGTGTTTCCTCTCTGCAAATAACGGATTCGATACTCTTCTTCTAACCCATCTTCCGGATAACATAAGATAACAGTTCTTCCATATTCTTTCTGCAAAATATCAATTGCTTTCTGCACTGTTGGAATAATAACATATTTATACCGCTTTTCTAATTCCAGAACTTCCGCAATCATATTATATGGATAGATTGGGTTATCCACATGATAACCGGCTGCTTTTTCCAACTCAAATTTGCGGTTTGTTTCCTCTTTTTCAACAGGTAAAATTCTGGCATACGGCATACTTATGACATCAATGCATATATCTGAATACTTTTCTGCTAACGTTGTTTTTCCACATCCTGCATAAGCTGCAATAATCATAAGTGTTCTCCTTTATTATTCGTCTCGCATTTCCCCAAAACCACATATATCCGACTCCGGAATATGTTTATTTAAAATCCCTTCACTATCCACAATATCATAAGAAACTTCTTTCCGCTGAAAGAACGTTCCATATCCATCGACGATGGAAATTTTCCCATATTTTTCTATTTTTTCTTTTCCATTATCAAAATCAAATAGAACCAATTCTCCCTTTTTATATTTAGGGCGGCCTACACATATCATTGTCTTACCTGTTCCAAGTTCTTTGATTTTTTCATACAACATTTCTGCCTGCAAATACTCCCTGTTTTCATGGAAATGACCAAAATACCATCTCTTATAATCTAATTTTCGCTCTATGTTTGAAAGCCACTCCTCTGTGGACTTATCTACTTTATCCCAAGAAATAAACTCTAAAAACAAATCTGTCGGTTCATACACAAGCGGACAGGTATGTGAAAAAACATAATCTACTTTCCACTCTGCTTTCCTTAATTGTTTTTCTACATACTGCTTTATTTCTTGCGTCGGCTGCTCACTTTCAAACCAGGGAAGTCCTGCCAAAATTCTATATTGTTTATCCACACTATAAGCGCCGCCAATAGCAATACAACGTTTATTTCCTAATGTATATATTTCTCCGTCTTTAGCAAAAAGAATATTTGGATAGGTATCTTCCATATAAACCACACCATCTTTCCATTTGATTTCTCTGTATGTTTCCAGTTCAAATGGACGTGCCTCATGATTTCCATGAACTGCTAAAATTGTTATTGGTAACTGAGACAACAACTTTTTTCTTTCTGGGTCCCGCTCTCCCAGGGTAAAATTCAGTCCAAAATCCCCCAGTATAATTAGCACATCTTCTATACATGTCTTATACAAAGAGCAGAACAATTCTATTTTTCTAAAATTTCCATGACAATCCCCGGTAATATAATAAGCCATACCCGCATCATCCTCCGCTTCTTTTACTCTTCATGATACATCTCTTCTAATTCACATATTTTAGATGCAAATTTTGCTTCATCCAGTAGCCTTGTCCATTCACACATAATATCACAATTATCCTTATCCTTAAAAATCTCCCTGACAGCCCGATAAAATTCTTTTTTCACTGTCAGATGATTTCCAAAATCTAAATAAATATGACACCAGCCTTTTGGAATACACGTTTCTCTATCTTCCGAAGAACCACCAATAATGAGTGTTCTTGCTGCTGCCGGATCCGTACGCATCGGTCCATCCCAATAACACTTCTGTAAAGTGGGAAACACTCTTTTCAGTTCTGGATAAGGCGTAATACCCGATAAATAATTAACCGAAAAGCTTTCTCCTGTTTTCTTATAAAAAGTCATTATACCACCTGGTCCCATCGCGCCGGGTTCCGAAAAAGAAAACAACACAATGTCTTTAAACATATCCTCTTTAATCACATCAACATACATCATACTAGTTCCTATAAAATAGCTAATTTCTGTTTTGTTAAAGAATACGAAACAATTGGCATAAACTCTGAATCTTCTTCTATTAACTCATCTTCTGATACAAATGCCAACCACTCTGCTACATCTTCATTTTTCACAAATCCAACTTTTTCCATCATTCTCTGAGAAACAATATTTTCACTTCTCACTGTTGCATCCACAGAATCAACCTGAATAGTTTTCTCTTTACCCTTTTCAAAAACCACTAACTTTCCAGAAAAAAATTCATGCAAGAGAGTTACCAATGCTTCTGTTCCATATCCATGATTTCTGAATTCCCGGAATATATAGATTTCCGGCTCCCATGAATCAAACCTTTCAGAAATCCCCATATAACCTATCAATTTATCATCTGCGCTTTCATAAATACTGTAAAACAATTCCTCGTTTATGGTCAGTTTTTTCAATCGCTCTTCTGTTTCTTGTATTCCAAAATAGAATTCAAACTCTCCTGAATGATGTATTTCTTCCTGAATTTTCGTATCTATAAACTCATTTCATTCCGGAGTTAACTTGAGTCTTGTTGTAATACATTCTCTATTTTTATTCTTTTGTTCTGCCTTCATTACACTTTCCTCTTATCTAACCGTTTCCTAATTCGTCTACAAGCTACCACCCTGTCTACATATGGCATAATCTCAGCCCATAATCTCGTTGCTACTTTCATTTCATTTGTAATTCGTATTCTCTTTTCCTCTTCAACGGTCTCTTCTTCCATTTCCTCCACTTCAAAGAAATATAAATATTCCTGTGCAGCCTTCAAAATACGATGAATTGCCTGTTCAATCGTATAATGAACACCTTCAAATTCTATTGACTGAAAAGTCAGATTATCATCCGTCTGCTCCAAAAGCATCATCAATCGTGAATAAATCCATTCTGCAAAAGTGAGATCCATATTAATAGTTTGCCTGGAATCAAAGCCGTATTTTCTGCGCTCGATAAATCTTTGGAACTTTTTCTCCTTTACAAAATTACTTCCATAGTTTTCTATTTTTATCCCCAAATCATCCAAATACTTATTTCTTCCGCCTGCCTAACTCTTCTTTGAGGAGTTTCATTATATGAGGAGCATGTTTTCTTCGTATTTGCATTCTGAGCAGCGTATCTGATAAATCACAAATTCTTTCTGAATAATACGGTCTATCAAAATCACAATTCTCTCCACACCACAATATACTCCATTTTGAATGGTCAATACCTTCATCATGAGCAGGATAATCAAGATAATAGCTCGGAGTAAAACAGATTTCCTTTCTTTCTGCACTATACTGAATACAATCCATATCTTCTGTTCCCAAATCATTTTCCGTATCTGCCAGGAGTTCCACATCTTTAGGAATCTGTTCTTCAATAATAATTTTTTCTAAAAGTTCAAACGTCATGATTTACGCTCCTCTACAATATGTTCAAAAAACATAGAACACATTTCCCATTTCTTCGATAATAATTTCCACCCATTACTTTTTCGATAATCAGTCCCTCCACTTCTGTCATCTGAAGTTTGGGTAAAAACCATTATATTTTCTTTTTCGTTGTATAAAATACCATTCATATCCGTCGCATCACATTCCCAACCAGAATCTGACATTAACTGAACATTATGCGGAATATTATACTGCTGAATAATTTCACTCAAATATTCAAAAGTCATAAATTTATGTCTCTCATAGTGTGTACGAAATTCTTCAAAGGATTTACGAATTCCTAAAATCGCTGCTACAAATGTATCTTGATCCAGAATTCGGATTTCCTCATCTATTTCTAAGGAATGTTGTATATCCTTATCATCCCTGATTCTGCAAAACCTTACCAGTTCCTCACCTAATATTTCTGTTACCTGCTTAATAAACCTTTGATTCTCTATATTTTCAGCATCTATTTTGCAGTATATCAACTTCCATCCTGTATAATATGTCAACCATAAATTGTCTTTTTTGCATTTCAACTCTTCTTCCAGTTTTTCAATTTTTTCTCTCGAAATCTGTCTGGTTTCATAATATTTTTGGATTCTTTCTATATCTTGTAGTTTATCAGAAAGAGTTTCATCTCGTTTCACTATAATATGATTCAGACAATTCTCCTTATCATAAGCATATAATTTTAAACAATCCTCCGGATAGCAAAAAACAACTGTCTGACCAAATTTTTGCCTTAAAATATCAATTATCTCATTTGCAAGAGGTATAAAAATATACTCGTATTTTTTCACTGCATACAAAATATCCAAAACCATGTTCTGAGGATATAATACATTTCGTATCTGAGATTTTCCTTGCAATTTTGATAGAACTTCTGAATTTTCTGTTGCTGGCAGTAGCCACTCATATTTCTCTGCTGTAAATTCAACAGCACTCGGTATTTTTTGTACTATCATTGCGGTTTCTATGCTTGTATGTGTAGCTATAATCATTTGTTTTCCTCCATTTGCACATTTCGAATAAACGGAGCCCCTTTCCCACATCAACGGTCTAAGAGGCTTGCACCGATATTCCGAGCAGATACACCAGTCTGGTGAAATTTGCACTCCATTGCCAATAGCTTTTATTTTGTCACCGAACTACTGGCTTATTTATAAACTATTTTATAGTATCACCCCAGAAAGATCTCTTTCCAGACGTTCCATCTGTTCTCGTTTCTTTTGCTGTTCCTCTTTACTAAATTCATTCAGATTAAAATAGCGGAACATCTGAACATATTCTCGCGAAACTCCAAGCTTTTCCTGCAGCTTTCTTTCAAGCTCAGCGCTTGATTCCATCTCCATTGACAATTCAACAATCTCTTTGTAATGTTCAACAAAAACAAAATACGCTTTCAGCTTCTCAATCTCTACCTGCAATTTTCTCAATTTTTCCCGTCTATATTGGCCCTCCTGTATCTTAGTAGATTGTCCTGCTTTTCTCATTTTCTGTTTCCGTTTTGTCTCCAAATATTCCTGTTTTGTCAACATATCAAAACGCATCTGAGATAATTTTCTAATCTGATAATCGTTCAGCTGAAATTTGTCTTTTAATGCAGCTTTTACGCCGTCATTATCTTCGCACTTTTTTAAAACTTCAAGAATCTTTTCAGCATTTTCGTATACCCAAATGCGGTCTTCGCATAGCTGTATATCCGTATCTATATATTGAAAATTTACATCCTCTTCATATTTCCTTTTTGTTTCTAACAATGCTCCATGCATTTCCCGATAATCTTCTCTTGAAAACTCATTCGTGTAAACATCTGTCCGCGCTCCAATCTGTTCATATTCTGCAAGTTCATTAATAGCCAATGCATAAGCCTTGGACAGGGCGGCGTATATATTTAAACTGTCATCGCAATACACATGAATTCTTTGCACATCTGCCGGATAATTTTCCGGCACATATTTTCCAAATCTTTCAATAGTAATGGAAACCTGATTACATCTCATAATCTGTATTCTCCTTCCTTATAAATGAATCCTTTGAAATCATTCAGCCTACTTGCCCCAAAGTATCCAAGATTCCCTTATTCTTGACATCCATTACTTTAATTATTGACTCGAACTCCCTGTAAATTGATTCCTTCTCCTTTTTGCTTATACACTTCTGGAAAAAACGCTTTATCATCTATATAAATATCACATGATATTTTTCGAGAATTAGTTCCGTAATATTCGATAACTTCCGGTAAATTATCATTCACTGAATCAAAATACAGATTATGTTCCTCACACCACGCAACTGCCTTTTCCAATTCTTTTCCTTCACGACATGTCCAAAGAATAAGTTTATTCCCTTCTGTTTTCTTTTCCTTTAAGTATTCAATGAGCGCTATGTTAGCTTCACCCATTTCCGGCCAAGCTGAATCGCATAATGTCCCATCAAAATCTACACCAATAATCTTGTTTTTCCCCATATCAGCCCTCCCTTTAGTCTTTTATATCAACAATAATTGCTGCATGATCCGTCATGTCGCTTTCCATCGGATACGGATCTATTTCTATATTTTGTATTTTTCTAGCAAGTAATGGAGATGCAATAGCATAATCAAGCCTCCCTGAATATTTTGCTTCTGTAGGCGTATCCTCATTATTACCAGCTGCTATCCAGATATCTACTGCCCCTTTTTCCAACAATTTATTCACCATCTTCTTATTTCCACGTTCTGGATCGTTCGCATTAAGATCTCCAATTAGCAAAATTTCTTTATCTAAGTTTGAAGTAAAAAATCCATACATATATTTCAGAAATACTTCATCAGATTCGTATGGGAAGTGGCTCCCGCAAAAAATTATCCCTTCATTTTCGCATAGTACACTTCGATATTCACGGTAATTTCCTGGTGATTCAATATAGCATGGCTTATTTCGATCACTCTTGTAAAAAGCCATAGTCAAAGAATAATTGCCCCTTTCCGGCAGACTCTCATATATATATCTATATCCCATTTCTTTCAGCTCCGTAATAAAGTTTATTTTCTCAAAACAGCTTACTAGCATTTCTTCGACGAAAAATATATCCGGACTCTTTTTTTGTATATATTCTTTTAATTTTCTCCACCTTTCAGTCTTATCAAGCCTAGACCAATATTCCCAGTCAATATACCAGTTTTGATCTCGATTGCTAAAATATCTGTGCTTCATAAGTTGATCGTTTTTTCCACCTAAATCATTTACGTTAATTGCCATAATTCTCATCTTTACATTCATCCTTTCTCTCTTTGATATAATCAGAAATTAATTCCTTTATTACCGTTGCTGGCATTTTCTTATTTTCTCTACACAACTCTTTAAAATTGCAATATAAACTTTCTTTAATACTAAAACTTATTTCTATATTTTTATTTTTACAGTATTGCATCTTTAATCCTCCATTGCCTCTGTATTTTATCTCAATTATCTGTTCAAAAGTATGCTCATCTTTGCCTTTTCAAATTTTTTTACTTTTATATTTCATTGTTTGCTTCTGACAAAATTTCTCTTTTCACTATCCCTATTGCTTCGTCCGGTGTAATTTTACCTGTCAAAATCAAAAAAATGGATTCTGATAAACGATTCATTAAATCTGGAAGTGCAGCGGTTATAAAATCTTCGGTTTGAAGCTCATCTAATTCGTAATGCGAATAAGGTATAAGGAGTGTCGCCGTAATATCAAATTTTCCATCTTCGGTAATAAAAAATCTTGGGCTGAACAAAGACTGTGGTTTATAAAGTTCTCCACATCTTCCATCCATTACACGAGGCCATAATCTTGCGTGTAAAAAATTCAAAAATCTATATAGCTCTGAACGTTTATCTGATTCTTCACATATTTGTGCACCAAGTTCTGAATAATACACACGGACTTCCATACAATCAGCGTAGAAATAAATACACCCTTCTAAAATATCTTGTGGGCACGTTTCGCAATTTTTAAACAATATTGTTATGCGAGATATCCCATCTTCCGTTATATCTGTTTCGAAATATATATTGTGCCTTCTGAGATATAATGAAAATCTTGATAACATTTCTCTTTCTTGCTTATTTTTGCTACCGCTCATACTTAGTATGTTGTTTCTTAATTGGTTTTGCATAACAATCACTCCTCCACATATATTGAATTTACTTCTTATCGTATTGAAACTATACATCATTTACCTGTTCAAAAATGTACCTAAATATGCTTTTTCAGATTTTTTTCAAAAAAAGAGAGCCTAAAAGCCAATGTCATTAAGTTAATTTAAAAATTAAAAAAAGCAGAATGCAAGTAGGTAAAA
>ERZ1673739.741-NODE-741-length-43078-cov-20.692397_pt1 | contig 43078 bp, 40 predicted proteins | sample MGYA00580210_ERZ1673739 | MGnify/ENA primary metagenome ERZ1673739 (study PRJEB41218, sample SAMN15661749) | gut metagenome | host: Homo sapiens | place: Canada: London | collected 2015-08-20/2019-03-30 | study: EMG produced TPA metagenomics assembly of... | reverse complement strand
AAAAGGCAGAGGAACAAAATATATCATTAAGTGATTGAGAACATAGAGGGTTCAATTTACACAATCTTTCAATAATTAGAGGCACAAAAAATGGTAACGACTGATTTATAGCCGTTACCATTTTTGATATTAATCTTCACCGGTTTTATCCTCTTATATCCCATTGCCTTTGGTCATTGGAAAATAATCGTATTTTGGAATGAAATTTACAGAGTTACTTTTATTATATAATTTATAATACTGTAGGAAAATACGTTCCATAATTTGTGGTATCTGGTCTTTATCAGGTTCGAACAGCACTGTCAGCATCGGACGGACCATTGCCCCAATGGCCGTCACAAAGCGTCCGAAGCATAAGACATAGTTTTCTTTTCTAAGATCTTTGTATTGTGAAATTAGATTCATGATACGTTTTCCCCTTTGCATATTCCCCAGTTTCAAACTACTAATAATATACAATGCGGGCACTTTTTTGTCTATCTTATTCCGTCGGGTTTCAGCAAAAAATGGTGGTTGATTGAAGCCGGAAAATGATGTATTTTAGTACTTAGAAAATAGCAGTTGTAAGGGGATTATGACTGAGTGAAAAGGAGAATATGATGAAATCAGAAGAGGTTATGAGAATACTGGAAAATGCCATCCGTATCGGAAAAGGTGTGATCCGGTATGGAAGTGTTGCATCGTATATTCCGGAGCTTGCCAAGGCAGATAAGAATAAACTGGGGATCTGCCTTTATACAATAGACGGCAATCAATTTGAGACCGGAAATACAGAAGACAGATTTACGATACAGTCCATTTCCAAAGTAATGGCACTGTGTCTGGCACTGGAAACATTTGGAGCAGAGTTTGTGTTTGAACATGTTGGTGTGGAGCCGTCAGGGGAGGCTTTTAACTCACTGGTAGAACTGGATAACCGAAGTAACCGGCCCTTTAATCCGATGATCAATTCTGGAGCAATCACGGTTGCGAGCCTGCTTGTAAACCACTATTCCATCGAAGATATGCAGAAGTATATGCAGGACGTATGTGAAGATCCGGAGATTGCAGTAGACGAAGCTGTATTTCAGTCTGAGATGGCGACTTGCGCAAGAAATAAGGCGATTGCCTATCTTTTAAAAAGTAAGGAGATCATTGATACCGATGTAGAAGATAGTGTTACCTTTTATACAAAGATGTGTTCCATGTCGGTAAATGCAAGAGATCTGGCAATGTTCGGTCTTTTGCTTGCAAATGACGGAGTGCAATTATCTACCGGAAAACGTCTGATCTCATCTCAGACTGTACGGATGGTACAGACCATTATGCTCACCTGCGGGATGTATGACGGATCAGGTGAATTTGCGTTAAGAACAGGAATTCCGACTAAGAGCGGAGTCGGCGGCGGCCTGCTTAGTGTATCGAAAAAGAAAATGGGAATCGGGATCTACGGACCGTCTCTTGATAAAAAAGGAAACTGTATCGCAGGCTGCGAATTGTTGGGATATATTTCAGAAGCACTGCATCTTCACATCTTTGATACCAGAGAGTGGAAGGTAGAAGAATAAAAAAAGACGATACTGCAGATCTCCCTTAGCATGTGGTTTTGCATTTTTATCTGCACTTTCCAGATAAATAAGTACTTGTCTTGCAACTCGCCGGCTGGATGTATTGACCTCGGTCTGATCTTTGGTATTCCTTTGAAGAGCATACAATGACATTTACCGAGTACAGATGCCAAATATTACACCTTATGTATGTCGGCATACCTATTGCTCAAATATGGCAAAATCCGGAATGAATCCAAAAGCATTGCAATATTTGATGGGCCACTCAGATATCAGCGTAACGCTGAATACATATACGCATGTAAATCTTGAGGATGCCAGGGAAGAAGTTGCCCGGATTCAGGTTGTGTAATTACGATTTTTAATTGAAAATAGCAAGGTGTAAAATAGAAAAACATACACCTTATTTTACACCTTTTGCGGACGATATTATGCGAAAATAAACCAGGTTATGCCAGAAAACAAAAATTTACAAAGGCTTACAAAGCCCGAAATACCAAGAAAAACTAAGAAATGCGAGGTTATGCAACAATGATAAAAGTACTCTTTATTTGCCACGGCAACTTGAGTGGAAAGTGGTAGGAATGTTGGATTTGCTGGGGTTACGGGAGATTTTGGAACAGGAAATAACAACAATTTAGCATGAAGGGGAAGACTGTGCCATAGCGGTGTGGAAAATTCATATATTGTGCAAAAATGTAGCAGAGGTTTGTGTTTGGACAAGTCTCTGCTATAATTATAAATGGCAACTAAAATATAGAGTCAAAATAATCGGAGGTAGAAATGTGTCAGATATAAACTTAGAAGCAAATGATAGAAGAAAAATTGCAGGTGAAGTTCTTCAAGATTTGTTTACTATGTATACATGTTTTAACATACAAAGTAAAATTAAAAATCCATTCATCCAAGAATTGTATGGATACATAATGGTGTTTTTTTATTCTGTTTTTCTTCATGAACTTTATAAAGCAAATCTTATAGACGAAAATCAGTACACTCAAATTCCTAAGTCATTAATGAATGAGTTTCGACAAAGATTTTTGAAAAAGAAGGCTGAAATTGGAAAACCACATCTTGATAGCATTTGTAAAGAAATGGGGATTGATTTTAATTATTTTTTGTATGACATCATTCTTACAGTTGATACAAAGGACAGAAGTAAATTGTATTCTGTAAATTTAGGTCTTTGGGATTTAGAAAGAATAGAAAAAGAAAAATTGGAGTTGTTTAATTCGTTGGCAGGAGTTCCGGAAAAACTTATTAGGGAGCTTCTTCATGATACAATGAGCAAGGAAATAGCGGACGATTTTATTAAAGTAATTGATACGGCATGTGAGGAGTTTGCAACTGCTATAGATAGTCAAATGTCGCCTACAAAATATCCTTATTCTAGTGCTGTGTTTTTTAAAGATACAGAGATGAATGAACAGGATAAATATATCGTTATGTATTATTATTCGTATTTTTCCTTGTTTGCTATGCTGGATAAATTTGTGCCAGCATTAAAGGTGGAAGGTGAAGTAATAAATATCAATGTACCATATTCAATGATGAAGCTTAAATCTATGCTCATAGGTGCATTTGGTGAAGCGATAGTTGGATTAGATACACCGATGGTCAAAAACATAAAAAAACAAATAGAACACTGTTTTGGTAAAACTGACGTGTTCAAACTTAATAGACGATTGCGCAACAATCTTCATTATAAGGAAGTTGATAAATTGTCTGTCAAAGAATTAGGAGAAATTGATGTTTTTCAAAGAAAATATATGGAAATTATACTAAATATTTTCAATGATAATATTAAATTCAAAATTGGAAAATGGTATAAGATGATTAAGTGGATTGCTGATCACACTGATGCGAAAATATTAGAGGATAAGAAGAAAAACAAAGAGAAAATGTGATGGAAAAATTATTGAAGAGCTAGCAGTAATGCTGGCTTTTCTTTGTTAATTTCCAGGGTACGTACCCTAGAAACTAACATTCAAATCTCTTATCCTATGTAAATGTATACCTACCTAATTTTAACTTTCAAAACTGGAGCATTTGCTCCATATTATGAGGTTTTAAACGCATTTTATGAAGCTACATGATACAGAAACCACAGTACTGAAATTGAATATTGCAATTTTCAAAATTCAATTGTCCTCATCCTGATAAAGTGCTAAAATATATATAATGACTTTATTGATTACACAGAAAATGGAGGCAAACCAATGGCTGTTAGTTACGATAAATTATGGGTAATTTTGAATGAACGTGAAATGATGAAAACAGATCTGATCAGAGTAGCGAAGATTAGTACCAATGCAATGGCGAAACTCGGAAAGAACGAAGATGTTCGTGTAGGTGTGCTGGTTAAGATTTGTGAGATTTTGAATTGTAAATTAGATGATATCGTAGATATTGTTTAACTGTAAATCTGGGTAGAATGATACATAACTATTGATGCAATGAAAAGGAGTGCCAATATGTCGGAAGATAAGAAATGGCAATTTGAACTTGAGGAATATATCCGACAAGGAGAGCCGGAACAGGCGGAGAAAAGTGAAGCGTGGCAGATTGCGATTGGTTTGCAGCAGGTGGATGGACTGAAGACTTCTGCATATTTGCTGGATACTGCAAAAGAGCATATCGAAGGTAAAATTAGCATTGATGAGGCTCAGAAGCGAATCCAGAGTTACTATGAAGAAAGAACTGATCGAAAAGATACGGAGGATGAAACAAAAGAGGCTGATATTGTTTCTTCAAGAATCACACAGCTTCTGGGAGAGAAAACATTTCAGTTTTCACCGGCAGAATGGATGACGATTCATCGTCGCCTTTTTGAAGGTGTATTCGACCATGCTGGAAAAATCAGAACTTATAACATTACGAAAAAAGAATGGGTACTGAAAGGCGATACGGTCATTTATGCATCTTGGAATAGTATTAAAGACACGCTGGATTATGATTTCAGAACGGAAAAAGAGTTTTCCTATGAAGGATTGTCTTTGAATGAGTCTATCAAACATCTGGTGAAATTTGCTTCTGATATCTGGCAGATTCATCCATTTCAAAAGGAACGCTTTGGAATGCACTTCAAGAAAAAAGGAAAGCACATGCTGGAGGAGTGTATGAAAAAATTAATTCGAGGTGAATGTAATAGAATAACTAGTAATTAAAAGGATTATAAGGTTTGGTATAAAGATTTGTATTGTAAATTGTGTGTACGTGATATATAATAAAAGTACTTGACAAAGAATTATTGTTGTGATATATTGCTATATTTTATAGGAGGTGCGTTAAATGAATAATATGTTAAGAAAAAGAATAAATGAATTAGCTTATGACATTTTAGCTGTATATGATATTGCCACTCCTATTGATAATATTGAATCTGTTGTCAAAAAAATCGGAGGACAAATTCAAGAAACTGATGAATTGGATTTTTTAACTGATGGAAAAGTAAAAAAAGATAGAGATTCATTTATTATAGCTGTACCAGAAAGTCAATCAAATAGTTTGAGACGTAATTTTACGATTGCTCATGAACTTGGTCATTTGTTCTTGCATATGGGATATCAGATAGATGAGGAGTTATGGAAAAATTCTGACAATATGATACTTAATAGGTTTGGTAATTCTGAGAGAGAATTAGAAGCTAATGAATTTGCAGCAGCTTTTTTAATGCCAGAGAAAGAGTATAAAAGAATTGCTGAAAAATATTCTGAAGGAAATATTGTTTTTATTAGGAAAGTTGCAGAGTATTTTAATGTTTCTGTTGAGGCTGCATCATACAGAGGAAAGTGGTTGGGATACTTACAATGGTAGAAAATAGTATTTTAAAGAAATATAAGGATATCACCATTGACATAGACAATCAACAAGAGTATATTTCCCAGGATAGTGAAGATGATGGCGAAAATGTACTCTTGTTTTTTTCGTTCGATATCGTCAATTCTTCCTTATATAAAACAGTTAATTATTACGGATGGTCGATTGTACTTGATTATATTTTAAGTTCCATAAGAGTAAATGTGAAAAGTAAAATAAAAAGTGCTGAAGTGTGGCGTGTATTAGGCGATGAAGTAATATTTATTGTGAAAATCTGCGATAAAGAGGTACTATTTGAATATATTGAAATAATCTATAATATCCTGACAACATATTGTGAGAAGATAGAAGATGGAACTCTATTCGAAGATATCGATGGCATTTCGGACGTTGTTACAGAACTAGTAAAACTTCAAGATGTTGTTTCGCTACAGAGTACAGCTTGGATTGCTAATGTTACTGATAAAAAATCAATTATGAGAAATAAGCTTAAGAACAAGTATGTAGAAAATGTTTTTGAAGAAATTGAGGAAAATCCACGTTATAAATTTTATGAATTTATGGGGATAGATATTGATATTGGTTTTAGACTTTCAAAAGAAACAAGAGCAGGAAGATTAACACTTAGTTTTGAATTAGCATATTTGATGGCGTTGGATTCTAAAAAGAAATATACAAAATTGCTTAATATCGTATCGTATCGTAGCTTGAAAGGTGTTTGGAACGAAGCGTCATATCCAATAATATGGTATTATGACAAGAGTAAACATAAGAATGTATCTTTCCAAAGAAGTATGCCATTTGATGCTGTTGAACAAGATGAAATCTATATTGAATATTTTGGGAAAAAAAGATTTGCAGAATATATGTATAAAGATGTAAAAAGTGCGTTGATAAAAGTATGCAAAGATAGGAAGTTAAAAAATAAGATTTCTAATATTGAACGGGTGATTCAGAAAGATGCCTCTGAGAACAAACAATATATAAATACTGCTAGGTTAGAATTACATTGTGTTGCTGTATGTTTTGATAAAAATGGCAATATTTTTTGTGTACAAAGAAATGATAACACACATATGCCGTTAAAATGGGAATTCGGTTGTGCCAAAGCCAATTATTCAGAACAGTTGGTTGATACTGTTATGCAACAATATAAAAGAGACTTTAATCTAGACATTACTTTGTATACAGATTCACATAGAAATGATGAGCAACCAGTCCCGATTGCAATTTATACAATCGATAAAAAGATAGAGATGCATAAAGGAATCATTTTTATTGCTTTGATGAAAACAAATGATGTTATAATTAAAAGTGGAAAATATGTTGATTATAAATTTGTTAGTAGGAAAGATTTAGTGACAATTAATGAAGATGATTATGTCCCAGATGCTTTGGATACAATGAAAAAGGCATTTGATTTGTATGAGGAGGTTTATGGTAATGAATGATAGAGTAGAATTCTATGAGAAAAATTTAGAACGAGTTAATTACTGGTTACAATTTGCAGAGGCAAAGAATGCTGCTATGATAGCATTTGTTGTTGCAATTTTAGCAGTCTTGAGTAGTTTTTTTGAAAAGCATCTAGTCATGTTGTTGGTAGTATCGATTGTGTATTTATGCGGAATGATTATTTCAATTTGCTCAATGTTTCCAAAGGGCAACATGAATGTAGATGAAAAGGACGGAGAGTATAAAGAAACAGACAATTTGTTGTATTGGAAAGATATTGCTAAATATTCAAAAACTGACTATGTTGAAACTGTTAATCAGAGATTATTTGCAAACGTTAATCAAAATACATTAAATGACTATGAAATCATGCTTGCCGAAGAAATAATTGCAAATGCAAGAATTGCTAATTACAAATATAGTAAGTTTGATTTGGCAAGCAAAGTTGTAATTGTGGGAACTGTGTTAGTTCCGATTTTTTTAATAATTATTGCTTAACGTTAAGCAATGAACAAAGAGCCATTATTTTGTCAGTTGTTTTTTCTATAGTATCTGCAGGGGGTGTATGGTAAAAAATCGATTTGTATTTGGAGGTACAGATTTTGAATTCTTAATTCAAACAGCAATAGTGGATAAGCGACCAGAACCTTGGATAATATTAGTGCTATTCATACCTTTGATGATTATTGTTTTTGTAAATATATGGAATCTTATTAAAGATAGAAAACTCACAGTCTAACCACAATTTAATATTCATAGTTTTACCGGGCAGGAAATCTGAATGATCTCCTGCTATTTTTATTTTGAAAATGATAGGTGCTTTTGATTTAGGAGGATGAATTCATCTGGAAATTAAGTTAAAAATATTTCACTTTTTATATTGACATTTGGAAATTAGAGTGATATATTTATAACATCAAAAGTGCGAAATATATAACATTGGAGGAAGAAACATGAATAAAAAAGTATCTTTAAGAGAAATTGTTGGAACAAAAATAATCTACGCAATCATTCTTGTATCTTACTACTGGATGTGGGCAAGAACGGATTGGAAAGACTGGTATCTAACTTTACAGCTTGTACTTGGCTGTTTCCTTGCTACTTTTTTTGCATTTCAGCAAATGAGAATTAAGAAATACAAAAAGGAAGGTGTTGATGAAATGGCCGAGCGAAACTTGAAACGATGTGACTCATGTTGCTTGAAGGTTTTTGTTGCTGTTATGGTTGTAGTTGCCTGGGGATGTGCTCTTTTGGGTCATGTTGATGGTATCAATATGGGAGTAGTTGGGTGGATTATAGTTTTATCTATTTTGACTTTATCTATTATTAGAACATTGATGTTTGTGATTATAGATAGCAAGGGGGTATGATATGGCTCTTGTTACAAAAATTAAAGAATATCGTGAGCAGGCAGGATATAAGCAAAGCGAACTTGCAGAGCTTGTTGGTGCGAGACGAGAAACGATCGTTCATCTTGAAAATGGCAGATATAATCCGTCTCTTAAATTAGCTATGGATATTGCAAAAGTATTTCATGTTACAGTGGAGGAGTTATTTGAATTTGTAGAAGATGAAAAATAAAATTTAGACATTTTCTTACTAATAAATCTTTACATCTTGACTAAGCAGGAGATCCGAAAAAGACTCTTGCTTTTTTGTACCCAAAAATGAATATGGAATTCTAAGGTACTTGCTGTTTTCATTTTTAAAATGACAGGTGTTTTTGCTTTGGTAGGCAGGAAAACTTTTTCATTCTATAGGATGAAGAAGTATAATGTTAACAACAAATCCCAGCTTGTAGAACTGAAAAACACGGTAAGAAGATTTATAAAATATGCGACTGAGTAGGTAGGACTAAATACTCCTATGATTTCGATTTTGAAGTCATAGGGGTATTTTTTTATGCAGAAAAATAAAAAATTTCCTTTTTCACCCTGTATTTTCCCCTCTGAGCCTTTCGTTATATGAGAGCAAAAAAATAAAATTCCTTTTTTATTTGTAAAAAGCCCTCTCTACGTTCTGATATATGAGGAACAAATTATATTTGCCTTAAAAGAATCTGGCCTGATTCAAGAACAAACAAAAAACGAAAAGAGAAAGGAGAAACTACATGAACAAAACAATCTTAATGGGAAGACTGACAAAAAATCCGGAGGTGAAATGTCTCCAGGATGAAAACAGTACTGCAATGGCACGATACACGCTGGCAGTAGACAGACGATATCGAAAGGATGGAAAGGCAGAAACAGATTTTATTTCCTGTGTTACCTTTGGGAAGAATGCTGAGTTTGCAGAAAAATATCTGAAAAAAGGTTTGAAGATTTTAGTAAGCGGACGGATCCAGACAGGAAGCTATGTGAATCAGGAGGGGAATAAAGTTTATGCCACCAACGTGATCGTAGAAGAACATTATTTCGCAGAAGGGAAGAAACTGTCAGGATCAGAAAAGAAAGAAGATACCGATCCAGATGGATTTATGAATCTTCCAGACGGAGAAGAACTTCCGTTTGAGTAAGAAAAACTCGGATGCTGAAAGCAGAAGAGCGCACTTATATACCTTAAAAGGTATGTGCGTCCTACGGAAGTAGCATCTTTCTGAAGGGGAATTCCGAAAGTGTTTGCGGATGCTCCATCCGAAGAAGGGTTCCCCTTCCGGCAGAAATGCCTATCCCGTAACAGAGAAAATGGAAGAGTTGAAAAAGGAGGAAAAGAACGATATGGCGAAGAAGAAAACATTTCAGGAATATACGCAGGAAGCACTTTATGAGATTGAAAAAACAGAAGCTGCATTGAAACAGGCAAAGCTTGAGAAGGAGCAGGCAGAGCACAGGATCCAGAGATCCTTGAACTATCTGGATACACAGAAAAAGAAAAAAAGAAAGGCACGAACCCATCTGTTGATCCAGAAAGGAGCAGCCATAGAAGCAATCTGTAAAGATACCAAATATCTGACAGAGGCAGAATTTTATCAGCTGATGGATGAACTTCTTCATAATCACGCTTGTAAGTTTTGTGATGTCGTTCATGAAATGGTTCGTGGACGGGCGGAAACTGCAGAAGCGAAGGAACGAGAATTCGCAGAAGAGGAAGCACTATTAAAGGCAATGCAGCGAGGCGAACTGCCACAGGGAGATGAGTAAGATGGGATGTTATCACTTTCATCTGAATCAATTGTCCAGAGGAAAAGGACAGTCTGCCATTGCCAGTGCTGCCTATCGGGCTGGTACAAAACTGGAATGTACGTATTATGGAGAAGTAAGTGATTATACGAGAAAAGGCGGTGTGGTGTTGGCGGAGATCCACCTTCCCAAACAGGCTCCGGAGAGATTCAAAGACAGGGAGATACTTTGGAATGAGGTGGAATGGATCGAAGGAAATAAGAAAGCACAGCTGGCACACAGCTTTGATATTGCCTTGATGAATGAGTTTTCTATGGAAGAAAATATTGAGCTTGCAAGAAGATTCGTAGAAGAACAGTTAGTCGCAAGAGGGATGATCGCAGATCTAGCGATCCATGATCCGAAGAAGGCAAAGGATAAAATCCCCAATCCCCATATGCACATCATGGTTCCCATCCGTCCTTTACAGGAAGATGGTACCTGGGGACAAAAACAAAAAAAGATTCCAGTATTAACACCGGATGGACAGCCGGTTTTGAATCAGAAAGGACAGCCGGTATTTCGGGCGGTACATACAACGGATTGGAGTAGGAAAGAAACCTTGGAAGAATTGAGAAGTGCCTGGGCGAGGATGTGTAACGAACTGTATGAAGAAAAAGGACTTACAGAAAGAGTCGATGCCAGATCTTATGAGGAACGGGGGATTGATAAGATCCCGATGGTGCATGAAGGACCGAACGTACAGGCAATGGAAGCAAGAGGAATTTCAACTGCACTGGGAAGTTTAAACCGACTTATCCGTGCCTTGAATGATATGAAAGAACGGGCAAAGAATCTTCTTCAATGGTCGTTGTTTCGACAAAGCCAGTTGATGGAACGGATGCTGTTCTTACATCAGCCAACTTTAGCGGATTATCTAAGAAACTATTATGACAAGAGAAATGCAGTCGCAGAATCCTACGCTTATGGAACACAAAAGGCGAAGAATACAAATCTGAAACAATTTGCAGAGACAATCCGCTTTCTGGAAGAGCAGGATGTGAGAACCCCGGAACAGCTGACAGAGAAAATCCAGGAATTCGATACTCAGCTGAAGGAAGTGAGCCAGAGGTTGAAAAAACAACTGGCTGCTTTACAAAGGGTCAATGTCAACCTTTATGCAATGAAAGAGTATTTTGAAACAAGACCTGTTTATCTGGAATTAAAGAACAAATATTTTGGCAGGGAAAAATTCAAAGAGGAACATAAGAAGGAACTTAGCGGATATTATCGTTCGGAAAGGATCTTAAAAGAAAACCTGGATCCAAGTGGGAAGATTCCAGAAGGACAATGGAAACGAGAAGCCGCTAGTTTATCAGAAGAGATAGCTGCTTTACGAAAAGAAGATAAACGGATCCAGGCAATGTTACGAAAGTATGAGGGAATCAAAAATAATGTGGAGGCTTTGATGGCAGAGGAAGGAGAAGGTGTCTCTCTTCCAGAAACAAACAAGCGGGAGCAATCCACAGAAACAAAAGAAGCAGTGAGAACCATGAAACCAAAGAAGAAACATCATGGAATGGAGTTATAGGAGGGATTTTAGAAGATGGAAGAATATACAAGAGAACAGATTCAAAGAGCAGATGATACCGATTTATATGTTTTTCTTTCTGGGAGAGGAGAACAGTTCAAACGATGTGGAAAAGAATACCGATGGTTGCGACATGACAGTGTGATGATCAACAAGAACGAATGGTATCGCTTTAGTCAGAATAAAGGCGGTCATGCCATCGATTTTATGAAAGAATTCTACGGTCTTTCTTTTGCAGAGGCAGTTAAAGAATTATTAGGAGAAAAGGGAGCTGGAGAAACAAACAGAAGAACGGCAAAGGAAGATGCAGGCAGACAGAAGGTCTGCCCCATCCCCTTGCCTGGATTGGAACTGCCAGAAAGAAATGAAAGCTGTGAGATTGCAAGAAAGTATCTCATTGAACAGAGAAAACTATCGGAACAGCTGATAGATCAGATGATTGCAAAGGGGGATATTTATGAAAGTAAAAACTATCACAATGTGGTGTTCGTTGGAAGAGATAAAGAACAGAATCCCAGATATGCAGCTATGCGTGGAACTGATGAGAACAGATATCGTGGGGAGGCAAGAGGTTCGGAAAAAGCCTATGGATTTGGCCATATAGGAACGGATGAAAAACTGTTTGTGTTTGAATCTCCCATTGATCTTTTGTCTTATATCACTGCAGTTCCAGAAGAATGGGAAAAGCATAGTTATATTTCCCTAGGAGGATTGAGTGAAAAAGCAATGAAACGGATGTATACAGAATATCCTCAGATCCATTCCATCTACTTGTGTCTGGATAATGATGAGCCTGGAAATGAGAGATGCAGGCAGTTTGTTTCTCTTATTCCGGAGGAACTGAGTGTGTACCGATTAGAACCAGTGAAGAAAGACTGGAATGAATGTCTGGTAGCAGAAGTTCCGGTAGAAAATATGGCAAAGCAGATGTGTTGGAGAGATGCCAGGGAAAAACCAGTTCCGGTCATGAAAATGTCGGAGGTTGAGGAAACGGTGGTTCAGTGGTTATGGTATCCATTCATTCCCTTTGGAAAGGTTACTTTGATCCAGGGAAATCCGGGAAAAGGAAAAACATGGCTTGCAATGGCAATCGCCGCATACTGTACGAATGGAAAAGAACTTCCCAATGCACTTCCCATAGAACCCTTTAATGTGTTGTATCAAACAGCAGAGGATGGGATAGCAGATACCATTAAGCCTAGATTAGCAAAATGTGGTGCAGATATGACAAGGGTGCGATTCATCAATGAAGATGAAAAACAGCTTTCTATGACGGACGATCGGATTGAAAAAGCCATCCGCCAGAACAATGTACGCCTCATGATCATGGATCCCATACAGGCTTATCTGGGAGCCAATGTGGATATGAACCGGGCAAATGAGATCCGTCCCTTATTTCGACATCTCAGTACGATTGCAGAGAGAACAGGATGTGCCATTGTTCTCATTGGACATTTGAATAAGTCATCGGGAAGTCAGAGCGATTACCGTTCCCTGGGATCCATTGATATCGCAGCGGCAGTACGAAGCATCTTATTTGTAGAAAAGGTGGAAAAAGAGAAGGAACAGGATATCCGAGTAGTATATCAGCAAAAGGATTCTCTTGCTAAGAAGGAAAATCCGGTAGCGTTTTCTTTAGGAGAAGAAGGCTTAAAATGGTTAGGGGAATACGATATATCCATTGAAGATCTGCTGATGGGGAAAGCAGGAACGAAAAAGGAAACAAAACTGGAAAAGGCACAGAAGTTGATCCTGGAGTTATTGACCAAACGAAAAGTGATGTGTTTAGAAGAATTAGAGGCAGAACTACTTGCCTATGGGATTTCTTCCAGAACAGGAAGAGATGCAAGAAAGCAGCTGGAAAACAGACTGAGCTACGACTGGTGTCAGGGAAGAAAAACAGTTGCGTTAATCACAGAATAAAAGATGACATTGGCAAAAAACTACTTTGGCATTGGCAGTCTTTATAGATACCTTTGCCAGCCGCCAATGTCAAAAACAAAGATAATAGAAGGAGGCATACAAATGACAAGTTATGATATACCTTATTGGAAGAAGTATACATTATCTATTGAAGAGGCAGCATCCTATTTTCGTATTGGAGAAGGAAAGCTTCGTAAGTTAGTCAGTGACAATCCAAATGCAGAGTATTTACTTTGGAATGGGAATCGTGTACAGATAAAACGAACAAGATTTGAAAAATTTATTGATACACTCAGTGCGATATAAAATGAAATTTAAAAGAAGGAGGTGTTCGAATTAGGGGTTACATGATATACTAACAATATCATGTTGCGTCCCCTTGGAGGTAGGATATGATTTCAAAGAGACGTGATGATAAAGGCAGAGTTCTCCAGCAAGGAGAATGGCAGGAACCAAGTGGACGTTACCGCTATAAATATACAGATTCACTTGGTAAGCGTAAAATATTATATAGTTGGAGATTGACAGAAGCAGATAAGATGCCGGAAGGTAAACGGGCAGATCTTTCTCTCAGGGAAAAAGAAAGAAAAGTTCAGTCCTTACAGATGCAAGGGATTACAGGAAGTAACATTACAGTAATTGAACTTGTGGAACGATATCTTTCCCTGAAAACAGGAGTAAAGCATAATACATTAGCGAATTACAAATTTGTGGTGAATGTATTGAAAAAGGAAGAATTTGCGTATAAGAAAGTGGATGATGTGAAACTCTCTGATGCAAAGATTTTTCTGATAAAACTACAGAGAGATGGTAGAGGATATAGTTCCATTCATTCCATCAGAGGTGTTTTAAGACCTGCTTTTCAGATGGCTGTGGATGATGACTTGATTCTAAAAAATCCATTTGGATTTGAATTAGGTACAGTACTTGTTAATGACAGTCAGAAAAGACAAGCTGTTTCTCTGGAAGATGAAGCAAAATTTCTCGAGTTTGTAAAGAATGATCCACATTATAATCAGTATTATGATGCATTTTATATCTTATTCAAGACAGGTCTTAGAATATCTGAATTTTGTGGGCTTACTGTAAAAGACTTGGACTTTAAAGAAGATATTATCAATGTGAATCATCAGTTGCAAAGAACTCGAGAAATGAAGTATATCATCGTATCTACAAAGACAACAAGTGGTACTCGGTTACTTCCAATGGAAGCGGATGTAAAAGAAGCATTTCTTCGAATCTTGAAGAATAGAAGGAAGCCAAAACGTGAGCCGATGGTGGATGGATATGGAGGATTTCTGTTTCTGGACAAGAATGGAAGGCCAATGGTTGCACTTCACTGGGAAAAGTACATGCAGCATGCAAGAGAAAAATATAATCGTGAGCATTTGTTGCAATTGCCGCCAATTACTCCTCATGTATGCAGGCATACTTATTGTACCAATATGGCCAATTCAGGGATGAATCCAAAGACACTGCAATATCTGATGGGACATTCAGATATATCTGTAACACTCAATATTTATACGCACACCGGCTATGATGATGCAAAGAAAGAACTTGCCAGATTAAAAGAAGCAAGGGATGAACTGGAAAAGAAAAAGTTTGTAACCCAAAAACATGCACAAATAACTCATGTAAGCCTTATTTCATAAGGAATTTGGGACTTTAAAAATAACCCATTTGTACCACAAATGCCCGAAAAAACATGAGAAAATACAAGAATTTATAAGAAAAAGAACCTTTCAAGTAAAAAATGCACAAAGGCTGAAAAGCCAGTATTTATAAGGCTTTGAGAGGATATGAGGAGATAAAATGGAGAAAATAAAGGTACTATTTATCTGCCACGGCAATATACTGGCAACTCTCTAAAAAGTCTTGATTTATCGGGGAAAGGGAAGCTTCACAGTTCTGTTTTAGACCAGGTTTAGACCATTTGAAATGTGTAGAAAATAACGAAAAAAACATGCAGATGGGGAGCCTTGTTGCAAATATACTCATATAGAAAATTACACAACGGAGATAATTTTTGAGAGGAAAAATCATCCGGTGATGTGTGGAAATGTATCCATACGTCACCGGATTTTTCGCGTTCTACGAGCGATGCCGGACGGAATCAATACAGCTGTTGGGAGCTTGCTCACATAAGGCTGTTATTGATGACTGGCCGATAGCGCGACAGCGCGTAATGAGCATGTAGCGCAGCGGAATGCGAATGCATCGCTTAGTTTATTTGATCGCGTTTCATGGCTTCATCGATTGCTCGATTGATAAAGGCAGTAGCACTTTCACCCATCTTTTCTGCGTGGTCTTTTATGATGGCACGCTTCTCTGGAGTGACACGAACCTTAATTTCAACGAAACGATCATTATATTTTTTGTTAGCTCTTCGACGAGCTTCGGTTAAGCCCTTATAGGAACCATTTTTCTCTTCACTCATGACAGCCTCCAGTATGTGTATTGGCAGATTTGCCTGTGAAAAGTATAGCACAGATTGATACATAAGACTATGTAAGATTTTCAAAAAATGACATTTGATTGAAAAAGGAGACAAGCTTATGAAAAATCAGAAAATTAGAAGCATGAAGGTTCACGAACAGAGCGGATATAACTACAAGGCAACACCTACCATCATTCTTAAAGGGCAGTGGCTTAAGGAAATGGGATTTGAGATTGGTGATTACATCAGTGTCAGCTGTGAGGATGGGAAGCTGGTTATTATTCCGGATGCAGAAAAGGCTGCAATGGCAAAGGCAGAAGCAGAATTCATGGAGAAGGAAATGAGGAAGCTCCAGAAGCGTTTTCAGGCAGAGAAAGAACAACTCCATGCTCAGTTTGTGGCTGAAAGTAGCACTGAATATAACGGAAGAGAGGTGCAGTGATTATGGGAAAGATTATTGTTATCGGTTCACAAAAAGGTGGCGTGGGTAAAACCACGACCACACTTAACCTGGCTTATTCTCTGAAGGAGCTGGGCAAGAAGGTGCTGACGGTAGATTTTGATAGTCAGGCAAATCTGACTACCTGTTACGGAGTAGAGGATACTGGAGTCTTGGAATATACGATTGGCCATCTGATGATGGCTCAGATTGAAGAAGAGGTGACAGAGAGCTTTGAGGATTATATTCAGAGTAGAGACGGCGTGGATTATCTTCCATCATCTATTTATCTGTCTGTGGTGGATGCAAAGCTTAGAACAGAAATGGGTGCGGAGAGGATGCTGGCAGAGGTTCTGGAACCGTTAAAGAGCAGATACGATTACATACTGATTGATACCTGTCCGTCCTTGGGAATGCTTACCATTAATGCATTGGCTGTGGCAGATGAGGTGATTATTACGGTAAATCCGCAGCTTCTGGCGATGATGGGATTGCAGGATTTTCTAAGAATTGTAGGAAAGATTAAGAAGCGAATCAATCCGAAGTTGGAGGTCGCAGGCATTCTCTTAACTATGTGTGAGAGCAGAACCACTCTTTGTAAGGTTCTGACAGAGGAAGTGACCGGAAGCTTCCAGGGAAAAATCAAAGTATTTGATACAAGGATACCGGCAACAGTCAAGGTGGGAGAGAGCATTTACTACAATATGCCGATTGCTCAGTATAGCAAAAAGGCATCTGCAGGAATCGCATATAGAAAATTTGCAAAGGAGATAATCGCATATGAAGGCTAATTCAAAGAGAAAAGTATTTGGTGATGCAGTGGATCTGCTGATGGGAGATATGGAAGAAGTAACAATGCCAAGAGGTGTTCAGAGGGTACCGGTGAAGAATATACAGGCGTTCCATGACCATCCATTTCATTTGTATGAGGGAGAACGCCTGGAAGATATGATTGCCAGTGTAAAGGAATACGGTGTGCTCAATCCGGTTATTGTACAGAAGCTTGATACCGGTTATGAAATGCTTTCCGGGCATAATCGCTGGAATGCAGCTAAGCTGGCAGGGCTTAAAGAAATACCAGCAATAGTGAAGACCGATTTATCTGAGGAAGAGGCGTATGTTTATGTGATTGAAACAAATCTGATGCAAAGGTCATTTTCGGATTTGGCAATATCGGAGAAGGCAGCAGTGCTGAAGGCAAGGTATGAAAAGGGTTCCTGCCAGGGAAAGAGAAATGATATCTTGAATGAGATTGCAAGATTAGAGGGAAAGCAGGTTGCAGATGTAACTTGTGGTCACGATGACCACAGGCTGAAAACCAGAGATATGATTGGCAAGGAATATGAATTGTCCGGTAGCTCTGTGGGGAGATTACTTAAGCTGAATGACCTGATTAAACCCTTCAAGGATATGGTGGATAGAGGTGCCCTCTATACGAAGGTAGCATTACAGCTGGCTTTCCTTCCGGAGAATGAGCAGATGATGGTATATGAGATTATGAAAGAGAAGAAAACCAAAATCACCATTGAAATGGTTATGAAGCTTAGAAGTCATTCTGGTGCTCTAACAGAGGCAATGGTAAAAAGATATTTAAGTGCAGAACCCATCAAAAAGAAATGCTATAAGGTTCCGAGCAAAATTGTGGAGAAATATTTTGAGGGAATGGACCCGAACCAGGTGGATGCAATAGTAGAACAGGCATTGGATGCCTGGTTTAGTAAGGAGGCTGCGAATGTTTGAACAGAAGAGCCTTGATAGGATTGATGGAGATTACTTCAATATCATAATTGCGGATAGTCAGGATGTGACGATACAGAGCAGGAATACCGGTCATTACTGGTACCTGCACTGTTCCGAATATCCTACAGAGGAAGCTTTGATCATATTCCATAAGCATCGTTTTGAAGACGGATATCACAAGCACGGACACGCAAGAAGTCTGAGACAGGCGATTAAGAGTATCGTGAAACATGATGATTACCAATTGAATGTAAGAAAATGCGTATAATATAAAAGACAGCGGTATCTTCGAAGTGAGGATACCGCTGTTTTCAAATTAAGGAGGAAGCTTATTCACCGAAATAGAGTTTCTTTGCAAGAGCCTGAGCTGCTTTGATATCAGCATATCCCTGGGATTTACCAAGGCCTAATTCATCAAGAATCTGTCCTTTGGTGTAATCTTCGCTGATGAGGTCGAGAATACGTCCGTATTTCGGATTGATTTCGTGAATCTTCTTTAAAAGATCTTGAATAATCATACGAAGCATGACAGTCTCTTCCAGATTCTCCGGTGATGCAGGCTCAAAGCCTTTGCCATCTTCTGATGCAGCTTCATCCATAAACTGGTCAAGGGAGAGAACATCATCTGACTTAAAGGATGCAAAGTGTTCTCTGACATCGGCATTGAACTGTTTAAGGGCAGCAGGCTTGTCCTCAATTTTTACAGGAGCAAATGCTACCAGAACTTTGTTAGGTCCGATACGCCAGGTCTCAAGGTTGTCCTGACACATATTGAAATGTTTCACCATTTCCCAGTCCACACGGATTGGTACGAGGCATTCTCCCGGCTTAAGTGGGAGATTGTTGTAACTGCGACGGTTGTCGTAGTTGTGGTTGGTTGACCGATGATTTTCAGTACTTGTCTGTACATTTACATTGATTTCCATATCGTGCGGCCTCCTGCGTCCGCTGAATGCGGAACGAAGGCTTCGATATGAAATTCAGATAAGCATCGATTGTCTTATTCATGGCACGTCTCCGTTCCGTAAAATAAGCAATCAGGCTTCTTAGCCCCTGATGCGGTTAATTGGGTTCATCACGCCACAACTCTAAGAAGATGCTGGCCAAGCAGTTGTTTTGTGATGTTCTTACAGAGAAAAGAAAATGTTCATGTACGTAAAGAAAATATCGATTTTTCTCCGAATGTGTGATATAATGAAATATCATGGTGAAATTCTCTTCTTTTCTCATTTGGAACACTTTTATTGTAGAAAAAAATAAGGGAAAAATCGTTTGGGACGAGTTGGTTGAAAGTTGAGGATGAGTTGCAAATTTGGGAGGTGAAAGCATTGTCAGAATTGGTTTTTGCAACCTATTTAAAAGAACTGAAAAATGCATGGGCAGAAGAAATAGCAAATCCGGATTTGATTAATCTACTATATGATGCTGTTTCTGAACCTATGGAGTTGGTGAACAAAGAAAATGGCACTATCACGACCGAAAAATCTGCAGCTAGTAAGATTGTGAATCGTCAAAAAGGTGGAAATGCGCTAAAAGTTATACGAACTAATGCCAATAAGGATAAAGTGCGCTCCTCCATTGAACAATATTTCGAGAAAAATGTGGTAAAGAGATTACACAGTGACTGTATAGATGATTTGATTTCTAATCTGAAGAAGATAATCGAGGGAGATTCGTCGATATCGGAAACAAAAAAGGAAGAATTATTAAAGAATGCTTCTAGGAATAAACTTGCAGCGTTTTTGGGATTTACTTATCTGTATTCGTTGACAAGAGATAATGTTTTGAAAGAAATAAGAATAAAAACAACACAGGAAATTGAAGACTATAAAAGACATCCATTAAGAGAAATACCTACTCCGCCAGAAGTAATAGAAGAAGAACGGAAATATGCAGATGCCTTGATGGCTGTATATGGTCAGGCAGAGGGCATTCCGAATTTTGATGAGTCAATGCTTGCAGGATTTCCGAAGCATCAGCAGCATTTTTCAGACCAACGAGGTTACTATTTTGCGGCAGAAGCTGTAAGACGAGGAACGCGCGACATATACAGTGATGAAAGTCAGTTCGATGTATTGAAGAATGAGACTTATGAAGGTGTAAAGGAAGTTTGGGAAGAAGAATACAAAAGTGGATATGCACGATTGCGCAAAGTGATGTCGCAGGCATCTGCTACGAGAGTTGATAAGTGTTGGTTAAGCAGAGATACTGATTGGGTAGGAAATCCACAGAAGAAAGGTGTGTGCCATTTCCTTGTTAAAGAAGGGAAATTGGACGGATGGGTACGAGACGATGATGAACAAACTATTTAATACTGTGTTTGAAAACTCGCTAAGAATGCTTCTTCTTTTGAATTTATACGAGATGCCTCAAACATTGGATATGTTATATGCAGTTGATTTTATGACACAGTACGGAAAAACCTTTGGTATTACAAATGAAGAGTTGAATGGAAGCAATCCATTCAAATTCAGTGAGTTTACCGGTCGAAGAGATTTGGTGAAGGAGAGTCTACGGCAGTTAGTATTAAAAGGATTAGTACAACCAGTCGAAACAAGTAAGGGAATGTCGTACGTGATTTCATCTGAGGGAGAAGAGTATTGTGCTATGTTGGATAGCGAGTTTGCAATGAAATATAAAGAATATGCAAGCAAAACAATTGCGATGATTGGGAATAAATCTGAAAGGCAAATTATAAGTCAGATAAATAAGTTGTCGACATCACTGTGAAAGGAGATTGGCTGATGAGCAGATTTTTTATAAAGCAAATATCCGTTACTGGAGAAAAGGTTTTATTTTCTAAAGTGTCATTCAATGATGGAGTGAATATTATTTACGGACCTTCAAATGCAGGTAAATCATATATAATCAATTGCATAAATTTTATGTTTGCTGGAGACCCACCTTTCACTAAGTCATCGACTGGGTATGATACGGTTACGATGACAATGGAGTCGGATGATGGATATGCAATATCTATGACCAGAAAGATTATCGATGGAAAAAACGGTGAAGTGGGTGAAAACTCCGTAGAAGTGATCAGTAATTATCCAAATGTAGAGAGCGGGCCATATAGCATTAGTAAAAATGAGTACAGTGATCTTTTATTGAAATTGATGGGAATTAATGAACATCACAAGATTATTTCAACAGAAGGATTTGATTCTCAAAGCTTAGGAATACGTACTTTGATACATTTCTTTTTTATAGATGAAGAACATATTTTTGGAAAAAGAACTGTTCTAGATTCACCAAGCTACAGCAAGATTAATGCATACCTGTGTGCATTGAATTTCTTGTTGACCGGTGATGATTCTATGCATTTGATGCCGGAAGAAACTAAGGAAGAACGTGAGCGGAGAATCACTGAGCGTACAGGAGTTATTGCCTATTTGAATCAGAAAATAGAAGAATTATCTCAAAGAAAAGCGGAGCTCGAGGCTAGGGAAGCAGTTGGGGAAACTGATGCAGAAGGAAGAATAGAAGAGTTACTTTCAGCGATTGAAGAGATAGAAAATGAAATAGGAACAGCTTCATCAGAAAATAGAGAATTAATGAGAGAGAGATACGAAATTAGTACGAAAATTGAGGAAGCATTGTTCCTTAAAGATAGGTACCGTGTATTAAAATCTCAATATGAAGCGGACATATTGCGCTTACAATTTATATGTGATGGAGAAAGAAAAGAAGATACTATTGATGAGGCAGTTGCGTGTCCATTTTGTAATCATGAAATAGAAAAAGGAACTGTAGCGCATGAATCATACATAGAGTCTGCAACAATAGAGATTCAAAGGATTCAGCTACAAATCAGTGATTTGATTTCTGCTGAATCAGATGTTTGCGAAGGCATTGATAAGTACGAAAGAAAATTGCAAGAGATAGATGATCAGATTGCTGAAATTACAAATTCGATTAATGGAGAATTAAAACCAAGGGCTGCAGAACTCAGGCAGTCTGTTGAAGCTTATAAAGAAATTTTAAGAGCTAAGCAAGAGATATATGCAATTGATGCTATGGCAACAGAACTTAATACAGATGTATTTGAAAAAGAAAATGAAGAAGATGGTGAAAGTGCAAAGTTTAAAGGAAGAGAACTTATCAATAAAGATACCTGGAAGGTTTTGAGTGATAACCTAAATTCAATGATAAAAGAGTGTGGATATCCAAATTCACCGGAATCCAGATTGAATATAGATACATTAGATGTGGTAGTTGGTGGAAAATTTAAGAAGGATCAAGGAAAGGGATATAGAGCCTATCTGAATACAATTATGTTATTTAACCTTATGAAGTATTTGGAAGAAAACGCAATTTATGCACCACATCTTTTGATTTTAGATTCACCAATACTGTCCTTAAAGGAGAAAAAACACAAAATTACAGAGAAAGAAAAAGCCACACCTGGAATGCGAGAATCCCTGTTCAAATATATTGTAAATCATTACGGAAACAATCAGGTGATTATTGCGGAAAATGAGATTCCGGAAGGAGTAGATTACTCATCTGTTAATTTAATTGAATATACAACAGACGAAAGAGAAGGCACCTATGGGTTCCTTAAAAGCGTAAAAAATTAATAGTTGTTGAAGAACTAAGAGGAGAACTTATATGGCGAAGGTAATCAGTTATAACAAACTTTGGAAATTGTTAATTGATCGCGGACTTAAGCGCACGGACTTGAAGGATATGTGCAAAATTAGTTCAGCTTCAATTGCAAAGCTTGGAAAAAATGAAAACCTGACGACGGGAGTCCTGCAAAAGATATGCACGGGACTAGAATGCGATGTGTCGGATATTATGGAGATGATAGATGTTCCGGCTGAAGATACTATAGGCAAATAGAGACAAATGATGGAGGCAAAAGATGGATACTCCGGTAAAAGTAATAAATAATATCACTGAGACGGTAAAGGATGATCTGGTTTTGACTTTAAAAAAAGGTAGCAAGGTATCTGTTGCTGCAGCATGCTTTTCTATGTATTCATATAAAGAACTAAAGAAACAGATGGAAGGTGTAGATGAATTTAGGTTTATTTTTACATCTCCCACCTTTACAACAGAGAAAGCCACAAAAGAAAAACGTGAGTTTTATATTCCTCGTATGAATCGTGAGAGTAGTTTGTACGGAACTGAGTTTGAAATAAAGCTTCGTAATGAGATGACACAGAAAGCAATAGCACGTGAGTGTGCAGAGTGGATTAAGAGTAAAGCTGTATTTAAGTCTAATATCAGCGGCGAAAATATGCCTGGATTTATGACTGTAGACAATCGTCAGAATCAAGTGGCCTATATGCCTATGAGTGGATTTACTACTGTTGATATAGGATGTGATCGTGGTAACAATGCATATAATATGATCAACAGAATGGAATCTCCTTTCTCCATGCAATACCTGCAGTTGTTCGATACCATTTGGAACGATAAAGAGAAAATGCAGGATGTGACAGATGTTGTAGTTGAGAATATAACATCTGCATACAACGAAAATTCACCGGAATTTATTTATTTCATGACTCTATTCCATGTGTTTAGTGAGTTCTTGGATGATATCTCAGAGGATGTTCTGCCGAATGAGGCTACGGGCTTTAAGCAGAGTAAGATATGGAACTTGTTGTATGATTTTCAGAAGGATGCTGTACTTGCAATCATCAATAAGCTAGAGAAGTACAATGGCTGCATTCTGGCGGATAGTGTGGGTCTAGGTAAGACATTTACGGCACTAGCCGTTGTTAAATATTATGAAAATAGAAATAAGACGGTTCTTGTCCTTTGTCCTAAGAAGTTGGCTGAGAACTGGAACACATATAAAGATAACTATGTGAATAATCCGATTGCAACTGATCGTCTGAATTACGATGTCTTATTCCATACAGACCTTTCGCGTAATGGTGGTATGTCAAATGGCTTGGATTTAGATAGATTAAACTGGGGCAATTATGACTTGGTTGTAATTGATGAATCACATAACTTCCGTAATGGTGCCGGTACACATGCAAATACCAAGGAGAACCGTTATGTGAAGTTAATGGATAAGATTATCCGTACAGGTGTAAAGACTAAGGTTCTTATGCTTTCTGCAACACCGGTTAATAATAGATTTGTAGATCTGAGAAATCAGCTGGCTATTGCATACGAGGGTAATGCTGAGAATCTGGATAGCAAGCTTAATACAACAAAGTCTTTGGAGGATATTTTTAGACAAGCTCAGAAGGCTTTCAACGCATGGAGTAAGTTGGATCCGGAAGACAGAACCACAGATGCTCTTCTTAGAACACTGGATTTTGATTTTTTTGAGCTGTTGGATAGTGTGACAATAGCACGGTCCAGAAAGCATATTGAGAAATATTATAGTACTGCAGAGATAGGAAAATTTCCTGAGAGGTTAAAACCAATATCTCTCAGACCGAACCTTACTTCTCTGGAGTCTGCAATTACCTACAATCAAATTTATGAACAGCTGATGTTGCTTACATTGTGTATCTATACGCCGTCAAATTATATATTCCCAAGCAAGCTAGATAAATATATGGAGCTGACGCATAACAAGGGCGCAAACCTTACTCAAAAAGGTCGAGAGGAAGGTATTAGACGACTCATGAGCATTAACTTGCTTAAACGATTGGAATCTTCGGTATATTCATTTGCGTTGACATTGTCCAGAATAAAGGACTTGATAAATGCTACGATTGGAGCAATAGATAAATTCGAAGCATGTGGTAATGCAGACATTGATATGTACGAAGCCCCTGAGGATGAATTCGACATGGATGATGGCAATACAGAATACTTTACCGTAGGTAAGAAGGTAAAGATTGACCTTGCTGATATGGATTATAAGAGTTGGAGGGATGAACTTAAAGCAGATGCTGAGATTTTGGAACTTCTTACTCTAATGGTAGCTGATATCACGCCGGGGTATGATACAAAGTTACAGACATTATTTGAACTGATTTCAAAGAAGATTGAGAATCCAATCAATGAAGGTAACAAGAAGATAATTATATTTTCTGCATTTTCTGATACAGCGGAATATCTGTATGAGAATGTTAGTGTTTTTGTAAAGAAGAAGTATGGATTGGATACTGCAATCATTACTGGTGCAGTGGATGGTAAATCAACGATTAAGGGGTTGAAAGCTACCCTCAATAACGTGCTTACCTGTTTTTCTCCTATATCAAAGGGAAAAGCAGTGCTGATGCCGAACAATGATTACAATATTGATATCCTGATTGCAACAGATTGTATTTCCGAAGGTCAGAACTTGCAGGATTGCGATTATCTGGTAAATTATGATATTCATTGGAATCCGGTAAGAATCATTCAGAGATTTGGTCGAATAGACCGTATTGGAAGCAAGAACAACTATATTCAGTTGGTAAACTTCTGGCCGGATATGACTCTTGACGATTATATAAATCTGAAATCTAGAGTAGAGACTAGAATGAAAATTTCCATTATGACTTCCACCGGCGATGATGACCTTATTAATGACGAGGAAAAAGGTGATTTGGAATACAGAAAGCAACAGCTTAAAAGATTACAGGAAGAGGTTGTTGATATTGAAGAAATGTCCGACGGAATCTCTATCATGGATCTGGGCCTTAATGAATTTCGTCTGGATCTTCTGGAGTATATGAAGACGCATCCGGATATGGATAAAAAGCCGAGAGGTCTTCATGCAGTGGTACCTGCAACGGAAGAACTACCGGAGGGGGTAATCTTTGTTCTTAAGAATGTTAATAACAGTGTAAATATAGATAACCAGAATCGTATTCATCCATTCTATATGGTTTATATGGGTATTGATGGTTCAGTGGTATGTGACTATTTGAATCCAAAACAGTTGTTGGATGATGTGCGTCTGCTCTGCAGAGGAAAGAAAGAGCCTATCAAGGAAGTATATTCCATCTTCAATGAGGAAACAAACGATGGAAGAGATATGTCTGAAATGTCAGAGCTTCTGAGTGATGCTATCAATTCCATTATTGACGTGAAGGAAGAAAGCGACATTGACAGTCTGTTCACAGTCGGTGGCACATCAGCCCTTATGTCAGATGTATCCGGTCTGGATGACTTTGAGCTTATTTGCTTCTTGGTAGTTAAATAGAAAGGTCAGGTGGTTAGATGTTAGGATTGCCAAAGACAACGGAATTCAACAAACGAATTCCGAAGCAAAAGTTTTATGAGAATCTGGATATCTCACCGGCAATCAAAAAGGTGTTTGTGGATCAGGTAAAGACAATCTACTGGAGAAATAAGATTGCGACTACCACAGTGAACTTGGCACCCGGCACAGATGTAAATGAGATAGAGGTCTTTGAGGTAAAGCTCAGTAGTGAAATGCTGGATGAAGGAATGCTCCGCCAGATGGATAAAGAGATTCCGTATCACATCCTGTTTCTGCTGGAATACCAGAAGAAATATCAGGCGTGGATTGGATATAAGGAGGCAGCAGCGTCTGGTACAGCAGCCTTCAAGGTCAATAAGTATTACCACACGGACTGGCTGGATGAGGATGAGTTGCCGATGAAGTTGGAAGGTTTGGATATTGATACTGTTTATGAGAACTTTGTCAGACAGATTGCGGGAGATAAACTACAAGTGACAGAAGCAGGAGAATCACTGAAAGATTCTGTTGCAAGAGATGATGAGATTCAAGTGTTAAAAAAACAAATAGATACTCTGAAGGTAAAAATTAGTAAAGAAAAGCAAATAAATCGCCAGATGCAATTGAATACGCAATTGAAGGAACTAAAAAAGAAAATGAAGGAAATGTAGAATGGATCAAGTTATTTTTTCAACTAGGAAAAACAAACAATATAACGCTGGAGTTGGAAGAGATGAGTTCGTATGCATGGAAGTAAACATTCCGCGAAAAAGTGCTTTTTTTCAAAGAGTAAAGGCATATGCTCAGAAAATATCTCCGAATCTTAATAAAGGTGGAGCTAACACATCAGAAGTTCGATCAGATGAAATTGTTGAAATTGATAACACATCGGGATTGATTGCAGAACTTGCATGCGAGGAAATTTTGAGTTGGCTGTACGGGTCAGATAATATTAAGAAACCGAATAATATGTCATCAAAAAATCAAATCGATATTCTTTTGGGTGAAAAAACTGTTGAAGTAAGGTCTTCTTGCGTTAGGAATGGAGTAGATTTTGCGATATTTGCTCCAGATATAAGAAATGGGAACGATTCTTATTTTGATGTTATTGGCCCGTATTCAAATGGTTATAAGCCTAGGGAAGTAGAAAAAGACTATTATTTGAGAGTTTTATACGAAGTGGAGAAGAAGAATTTCAATTCACTTTTAATGAATGACTATTTACGGCTATATATAACTGGAGGGGCGACAAAAGAGATGATGAATGATCCACAACAATATAAGATAAAACATTTGATTCCCGCAGGAGGAGAAGTAGAAATAGAATCGGATTATAGGGTTATTCCTCTGGCTAAAAGCTTAGATGCAATTGAGTTTTTAGAGGTTTTAGAGCAAGATAATTCCAGTTTGAAAAAACAAAAAAATATCGCTAGGAAGGTAAGAAATGGAAAGAATGAGATTTGAAACACAAGCAAATAATAAAAAACTTATTGAGTTTGTAGAAAATTATTATCCTATTTGCATCCAAAATACAGAAGTAGATGGAGTGCCGACTAAGAAGATTAATATTCGGTTGCTGACACAAATGCTATCTGACTCTGTAATAGAAGGGGACGAATCCTACGAATTGACATGGGTAGGAAAGAAGGCAGCTATTCTTGAAACTAATAAGCCAATAACAAGAACTTTAAGACCAGTAGTTGACGAGAGTGTGGAATGGGATACTACTTCTAATCTTTATTTGGAAGGTGATAATCTGGAGATTTTGAAGCTTCTTCAAGAAAGCTACTTAGGGTCAATCAAGATGATATATATTGACCCCCCTTATAATACTGGTCATGACTTCATATATCCAGACTCGTTCGTAATGGATAATAAAGCCTACAATGAAGGTGTAGGATATTTTGACGATGATGGAAATGTTAATTATAAAAGAGAAAATAATATTTCGGCTGGAAAGTATCATTCAGATTGGTGTTCGATGATTTATTCAAGGCTAATTCTTGCAAGGAATTTATTGTCCGAAAATGGGTTTATAGCAATTAGCATTGGGGAGGAAGAAATCGATAACCTTAAAAAAATATGTAACGAAGTCTTTGGGGAGGCTAATTTTAGAAATCTTGTAGAAGTAAGACGATATGATAAGAATCTGAATTTGCAGTTCGCTGATCAAGGGTTGTCTACGATGAATGTGGGTTTGGAATATGTTTTAATCTATTCAAAGGTTTCTTCTTCAAAGATGGTTGCAATATATAGAGAGTCAACGGACGAGCGGTCGAAAAAGGGATACTGGAAAGGATTTTGGAATAACGCAGACAGACCAACAATGAGATACGATTTGTTTGGGTATAAGCCAGATGAAGGCCAATGGAAATGGCAGGAATCTGTAGCAAGAGAAGCCGTAGAAAATTACCAAGTTTATGAAAAAGATTTCTCTGACAAGATGTCATTGGAAGAATATTGGAAGAAAACTGGAAAGAATAAACGATTTTTGAGACGAAATGTGAAGGGCACTGGCAAAAACATGGGTGTTGAGCATTGGGTTGCACCATCAGAAGGAATATTAAGAAACAGCAACTGGTCTGATATGTTAGTATCCAAACCATCTGGTGTAGATATACCCTTTGATAGTCCTAAAAATCCAGAAGTAATTAAAGCACTTATTAATCTTTTTGGGGTTGAAGAAAACGATATTGTCATGGATTTCTTCTCAGGATCTGCTTCAACAGCATGTGCGGTAATGGAACTTAATGAAGGAGACAATACGAATAGAAAATTTATTATGGTACAAGTACCTGAAGTGTGTGGAGAGAAGACAGATGCATATAAAGCAGGTTTCTCCACTATTTGTGAGATAGGAAAAGAAAGAATAAGAAGAACTGCAAAAAAAATAGGCGGAAATACTGATAAAGGATTTAGAGTATTTCGTATCGATGATTCAAACATGAAAGATGTTTATTATTCTCCAGCTGAAATCAGTCAAAATTTAATCGCAATGTTAGAATCCAATATCAAAGAAGATAGAACTGATCTTGATTTATTGTTTGGATGTCTTTTGGAATGGGGATTGCCTTTATCTATGCCATATAGTTCGGAAGATATTGAGGGTTATGTTGTACATAACTATAACGACGGTGACCTTATTGCTTGTTTTGCTGAAAATATACCAGATAGTGTTGTGAGAGCAGTCGCAAAGATGCAGCCGCTTCGTGCAGTTTTCCGTGACAGTAGTTTCGCAAACAGTCCTTCCAAAATCAACGTTGGAGAAATATTTAAGCTTATGGCACCAGACACTACCGTAAAGGTTATCTAAGGAGTAAAACTATGAAACTACAATTTAAGCATCAGAAGTTCCAGGCAGATGCTGCAAAGGCTGTAGTAGATGTTTTTGCAGGGCAACCGTATCTGACTCCTTCTTATATGATGGATAGAGGTAGTGGTAATTATCAGCTGTCATTAACGGATGAACAAGATTTTACCGGTTGGGGAAATCAGCGTATCGTGCCGGAACTTAATAACCAGATTATTCTGGATCATATTAGAAAAATACAAAGAAATAATCAGATTGAACCTTCATCAAAATTAGATGGTACCTACAATTTGACTATAGAAATGGAAACAGGTGTTGGTAAGACCTACACTTACATCAAGACCATGTATGAATTGAATAAGCATTACGGCTGGAGCAAGTTTATCATTGTTGTTCCAAGTATTGCTATTCGTGAAGGTGTTTATAAATCATTCCAGGTGACTCAGGAGCATTTTGCGGAAGAGTACGGAAAGAAGATTAGATTCTTTATATATAATTCTTCTCAGCTTACAGAGATTGATAGATTTGCTTCTGATAATTCCATCAATGTAATGATTATCAATTCTCAGGCATTTAATGCCAAGGGTAAGGATGCCAGAAGAATTTATATGAAACTGGATGAATTCCGTTCAAGAAGACCAATAGATATCATTGCAAAGACAAATCCGATTGTTATCATTGATGAGCCTCAGTCTGTAGAAGGAAAGCAGACCAAGAAGAATCTGGAAGAATTCCATCCGCTTATGACACTGCGTTATTCCGCTACTCATAAGAGTGACAGTATCTATAACATGGTTTACCGTTTGGATGCTATGGAAGCATATAATAAGAAGCTGGTAAAGAAAATTGCAGTTAAAGGTATCCAGGAATCCGGAACTACTGCAACGGACAGTTATGTATATCTGGAAGGATTGAACTTGTCAAAAGCAGATCCTATGGCTACTATTCAGTTCCATGTAAAAGGTGCGTCTGGTGTTAAGGTGGTATCAAAGAAGGTTGGTATCGGATTTAACCTGTATGCAAATTCTGGAGAGATGGAAGAGTACAGAAATAACTTCATTGTGAAAGCTATTGATGGACGTGATGATTCTATTGAGTTTGTAAACGGGATAAAAATTTTTGCAGGCGATGTTATCGGAAATGTAAGCGAAGAACAGCTTAGAAGAATTCAGATACGTGAGACAATTCTTTCTCATATTGAAAGAGAGCGTCAGTTGTTCTACAAGGGAATTAAGGTTTTATCTCTGTTCTTTATTGATGAGGTAGAACATTATAGGAAATATGATACGTCAGGTAATCCGGAGAACGGTATCTTTGCAGATATGTTTGAAGAAGAGTATGAGGATATCATCGGCAATCTACAGCTTGAAATCGGAGAGAATGATTACATCAAATATCTGCATGCAATCAGTGCTAAGAAGACTCATGCAGGTTATTTCTCTATTGATAAGAAGGGACATATGATTAACAGTAAGGTCCGTCGTTCGGAGACTTCTTCTGATGATGTAGATGCATATGATTTGATTATGAAGAATAAGGAACTCCTTTTGGATCGTAGTCCTGAGAAGTCTCCGGTAAGATTTATTTTTTCTCATTCTGCATTGAGAGAAGGATGGGATAATCCTAATGTATTCCAGATCTGTACTTTGAAACAGAGTAATTCAGATGTACGTAAACGTCAGGAAGTTGGTCGTGGTATGCGGCTTTGTGTAAATGAAGATGGTGATCGTATGGATGAAAATGCACTGGGCAATGATGTTCACAATATCAATGTGCTTACTGTAATTGCCAGCGAGAGTTATGACAAGTTTGCAAAGAGTTTGCAGTCTGAGATTGCAGAGGCTGTCGGCAGCAGACCGCGTCAGGTTACAGAGATTCTCTTCGAGAATGCCAGAGTGCATGATAAGAATGGTAATGAAGAGACTATTGATTCGGGAATGGCTAAGAGACTTATCCGCTACATGATCAAGATGGATTATCTTGATGAGAATGATGCTCTTACAGAGAAATTCTATGAAGATAAGGTTAATGGAGAGGTTCAATTTGGCGAAGAGATGGAACAGTACAAGCCGGATCTTTTGGTCATCTTAGATAGTATCTATGATGATAAGAAGATGGCTCCTGAAAATGCACGTAGTAATAATGTTGAACTTAAGGTTGATACAGATAAACTTGCAATGCCGGAATTTAAGGCGTTGTGGAGTAGAATTAATGCTAAAACAGCGTATGTAGTTGATTTTAATACAGATGAGCTTGTAAGAAAAGCTGTAGCAGCGCTTGATTCAAAGCTTCGAGTACCAAAGATTTTCTTCAAGGTTGAAACTGGATTCATGAATGAAATTAAATCTAAGGATGAATTATTATCCGGAGCCTCATTTGTAAAAGAGGATTCCGGTATATATGGACAGACGAAGATTGCCGCAAATACAAGCGTAAAGTATGACCTTGTAGGGAAAATGGTAGAAGAGACTGGACTTACCAGAAAAGCGGTTATTCAGATCCTTACAGGAATCCAACCTTCTGTATTTGATCAGTTTAAGGATAATCCGGAGGAATTCATTATCCAGGCAGCAAAGCTCATCAATAATGAGAAGGCTACTGCCATTATTCAGCACATTACCTATGATGTTCTGGAGGACAGATATGATACAGATTTGTTTACAGATGCAACCATCAAAGGAAAGTTGGATGTAAATGCGATGAAGGCAGACAAGCATCTGTTTGACCATATCGTATATGATTCTACGAATGAGCGTAAGTTTGCTCAAGAACTGGATGCAAGTGGTGAAGTAGCAGTTTATGTAAAGCTTCCGGATGGATTTTATATTTCTACTCCAGTTGGGCATTATAATCCTGACTGGGCTATTGCATTCAAGGAAGGAACTGTAAAACATATATATTTTGTTGCAGAGACAAAAGGGTCTATGGATACAATGGAACTTCGAGGTGTTGAAGATGCAAAGATTCACTGTGCAAGAGAGCATTTCAAGGCTATTAGTGGTGAGAATGTAATCTATGATGTAATAGATAGCTATCAGGCATTGCTTGAGAAGGTTATGAAGTAAGAAGGGAGAGATTTGTGCATGGCAGATGCTGATAGGTATTATCCAAATTTAACATGGCCACAATTCGCTATGTGCAATGACGATGCAACAGGCGCCTTTGAAGATATGTCAAGGCGTCTGTTTGCCCTGGAGTTTTTAGAGAATGGCACAGTTCCCCATTCGGACCATAATAATCCGGGGGTTGAGGTGCTACCAATTCTGGAGCCACCACATTCCGATGGATTAAAACAAAGAAAAATAAGTTTTCAAGCAAAGTATTTTGAAGGTAATGTTAGTTTTTCAAAAATAAAGGAGTCAATGAATCAGGCTATTAAACACTATAAGAATGAACTTGATTTGATTTATTTGTTTTGCAATAAAACGCTTACTACAACCAACAAGGGGTACAAGGACACTGTTGAGTTACTAAAAAAAGCAGGAATTGAATTATACCCTATATCTAATAAAGAAGTATTGGATTTGGTGGCAAAGTATAAAGAAATAGCAAACTATTTTTTCTTGCCGAGAAGAAGACCTGGTGATGCTCAGTATGAACAGGTACATGCAGGAATTGTTATAAATAATAGTAGCGGTGGTAGTGGATGTGATTCTTGCCCAATAAAGACTGCTGAACAGGTTATAGATTCAAAGTTGCTTCAAGGTTTTGTTCAAGAGAAAATACAGACTTGTAAAGCATTTGTTTTGGAGATGCAGTTCGATAAGCTTAGGGAAGAAATTGATAAGATATTTGTATACGATCTCTCTGGAATTTTAGGTGCGGATACTTTATTGTTTTACAAGCGGATTTTAGAATTGCATGATGGTAAGCAGATTGACATTACTGAAGATGGTCTTACCGAACAGTACAAGAGTGAATTGTCATGGATAGAAGATTATTACAAGAATCCAGTATCGGTAGGTGCATACACATTTGCTCGTCATTTTAGTGAAAGTCAGACGCTTGTTCTGGATAAAATGTTTTCATCACAATTATGGGATGCGATTGCTGAACTCTGTAAAGAAATTGTAGATGATGCATCGTCGGAAATAATTGATACTGTTAAACAGTATTATGGATTAGCTTTGTTCAATCTGCAGAAATACGATATGGCATCGGATATTCTTAAAGGACTTTACCAAAAAAATAGGAAAGAAAATATTCTTTTATATTCTATTTTTGCAGAGATGAAATGTATAAACTATGCATGGCGCGAAGGCCACTACGAGAATAGAGATAGGCTTATTGAACTAATTAAACAGCTTGATACTCTTAATGATAATAAACAGTACAAGAGTAATGGTAATCTTGTCGCAATGTTGTATCTTGAAACGGAATATAACCTAGGTGTCTATGAGAAAGAATATCTTGAAAATGCCATCGAAAGATATCAGTATTTCTCTGATGAAGTTAAAAATGAAGAGGTAATAAACTATCTGTACGCTCTTTGTTTAGAATTGAATGGTAATATTGAGACAGCAGAAAACATTTATGCAGGACTTGATTGGAGAAGCGATGCAAACATTGCTTGTAGATATTTGATTTGTAAATTATCAAGAAATGATTATGCTGAAGCCGTCAAGGTATATAAAGAATACAATTCTTCTGAGATAAATACAAAGTTAAAGAGCCTATATCTTACAGCAGTGTACTATGATGATACAGACAACTACTTGGATATGCTGAAAGAAGCTCTGGATGAAGTACAGGATGATTTTGATGGTATTATAGATATTGCTTTCGGGGTACATGAAAAAAGGTATTTAATAGAGAATATCGTTCCATTAATAAAGAAACATCTACATAATGAGATAGACAAGCTCGGGTTTATGAAAAAAACAGAGTTAATTTCTGTTTTGGCACATGCAGGAGATTTGGAACTGATATTGATGGTAATAAAGAGCATACCGAATACAAATATCTTGAATCACTATATCGTGAAGGAAATATATGACGCTGCCTTTATAGTTAGTAATAAAGAATTTATCGCCCATGATAAGGCATTACATAAATCCGATAAACTGGAGGCGGCAGAGCTTATTGCAGATATCTTTTTGGAAGCAAATGTATCACGAAGAGAATTTTTACAAATAAAATATCTTTGTGCTGGAGCTAAAGAGAAGCGGTTCAGCATGCTGAAATATGCTAAAGAATTGTTTGATATTACTCATGAAGAAGGCATGGCGAGAAATATTATTGCAATGCTATTTGAAAGAAATGAAACAGATATCAATGCGTATGCTCCTTACATAAACGTGTTGAGTAATTCTGTTAACCCGGATTATTGTATGGCGGTTGCATCTGCAATGTTACGTTTAGGAAAGACGGAGGAAGCTGATTTATACGCATACAAAGCGCTTTACTATTTAAATGATGCAGAAAATTATGAGGTATTTAAAAGTTATTTTGGCTATTATAATCAGAATCTCAATAGGTATCATGATGAAGGTGAGTTAAAGCGAGTTAAGAACAATTCCGTAGTAACTCTTACAGAAGATTCTCTGGGAGATGATGGTGAGCCTACCATCGTTACAGTATGTCTTGATTCTGAAAGCGAGTTCTCAGATCCAAACAATACAAGTATGGGAGTGAGGCATATTCCATCGGGTAGTCCTTTGTATCTAAAAATACAGGGAAGTAGCTTAAACCAAATATTGAAAATTGAAGAGATCAATTATCGTATAACCAATATACAATCTAGAACGGATTATGCTGTAGGGTTTATTTTTAGAAAGATTAGCGAGCATCCTGAGAAATTTGATGGTGCAGTTCTTGTATTAGCATCGGAAAAACCTGAGGATTTGATAGATAAAATCAAATCTATGACAGATAGAACCGAACAAACAGAAACTCTTCTGAATTTCTATCACTTCAAAGAAAATGAAGCGGGATTACCAGTTGATTCTTTTACTAATGGTGACTACGATCGATATATTGACGCATTAACAATGCTTCTTCATGCAAAAGATCAGGCATTCTATACCGGGTTTCCTATATATGAAGATGAAGAAAACCAGAGATATATTCCGGCATTATCTACGTTGGTATTGTTAAGCTCTATGAATATATTGAATGTGCTTGTGGGAGTAAAGAGTAATTTACTTCTTCCAGCATCGTACATAGACTTCTTTGCTGAACGTTATAGCAAGGCGAAGGAAACCAGTCTTGTATCACCAGGCAAATTGGTTAATGTAGATAATCAGCTGACTTTGATTCAGAACGACCTCTCACATGTTGAAATATGGGAGAGAATTATTGATTTCTGTTCAGACTGTGAGAAGGTGGAAATATCAGATGACGAACGAATAGGATTCACGTTGGGAGATATAAACGGTGAGCAATTTATAGCGGCTGCACGTTTGCACATGATTCATCTTGATTCTTTTGTGTTGGCTAAGAAAGAACAGGCAACTCTTTTGTGTGATGATCTGTTCTTTAGGAAAATAGCTACTTATGGTGGAATCAGAAACATAAACTTTGTTTCTTTATTGCGGCATTATGTGGATGATGATTTTGTAGTTCCAATTGTAATGGAGCTGTCAAAGACGAATTATTTGTATATTCCACTTATGGCAAGGACAGATGAAGAGGCGATTGAATTAAAGAAGAATATACTAGATGGGGAAATGAAGAAAAAATTCTATAGTGATATTCTGATTGCGTATAATGTAGCTTGGAAGAATGTTATGCGTGAAATATTTGGTGAGGATGTAGAGTTTGAAGAAACCGAGTAAAGATAAGGCTCCTGGAGGTAAAAGTCTAGGAGCCATTTTTGTGATTTTATAATACAGCATTCATTAGGACCATAATAATATAAGATCTTCATTCGGAATAATTCGGGACAGCCAAGTACCGGAGACCGCTATCTTTTTAATCTTTTTTGTAAAATGGTGTCTCGTACCCATCGCCTCTAATCAGGATATCTGGCATCCAGTCTGGGGACTTGCTCATGATACTGCAGATGGATTTGTAATCAACATCTTGGCTGCATTCGATGATAAGCTCATCATGGACATGACCACAGATAAAGCAGTGGGAGAGGTTACGCATGGCAAAACAGAGAAGGTCTCTGGAAACTGCCTGCACGATGTTCTCAACGAATTTTGGGCCGTAGCTTTCGATTCGTTCCCATTTCTTAGTGGAGCCGATGCCTTCATAGGTTACGGATTCACCGCCAAATCGATTTTCTCCGATGCGAGGTTTGACGTAGCTAAGAGTTCTACCGGAAGGAAGTTTGATGAAGAGCATCCCACTTCGACAGAGGAATTTGATTCCGTTTACCTCTGTAGGAACCTTCATTTTGATAGCAGTCTTTACGGCATTATCTACATTCCACCAGAAGGCAGTAATATTTGGATTGGAGGCACGCCAGGAATCCACAAGTGGCTGCAGTTCATCCTCTGTTAATCCCATATCCAAAGCACCCATAGATATAAGAGCACCGACGGAACCACCATATCCTAAGGCCAGCTCTGCAATTTTACCCTTCTGTCTGAGATGTGAATTGATACCGTGCTTTTCGACTGGTACACCAAACATCTGACTGGCAGAAGCACAGTAGATATCTTTACCTTCTGCAAATACTTTGGAACGCCAGGATTCACCAGCGAGGTGCGCAAGGACTCTTGCCTCGATAGCAGAGTAGTCGGATACTACGAATTTGTATCCCGGTTTTGCAATAAAGGCGGTACGAATCAACTGGCTTAAAGTATCTGGGATATCATCGTAAAGCAGTTCCAAAGTATCATAATCACCGGTACGGACAAGTTCACGAGCATCAGCAAGGTCATTCATATGATTTTGCGGTAGATTCTGTAACTGAATCAATCGTCCGGCCCATCTTCCTGAACGGTTTGCACCGTAGAACTGAAACATACCGTGAGCTCTACCATCTTTACATACTGCATTTTGCATAGCCTGGTATTTTTTTACGGAGGATTTTGCAAGCTGGAGTCTGAGTTTCAATGCGGTAGCTACATCACCATCAGTATTTTTTATCATAGCAGCCACATCCTTCTTACCAAGGGATTCTGCTTCAATACCATGATCAGAGAGCCATTGTTTCATCTGAACTACGGAGTTTGGATTATCGAGGTTCGTGATATTTTGCATGGATATCATAAGCTCTGACTTGGACTTTTCATCAAATGCGATAGCATTTTCTACTACATCTATATCCAGCATAATTCCACGGTCATTGATTTCCTGATCGAGGTGATATTCATCCCAGACGAAGTCAGGAACCGGGAATTTTGATAATCTTTGCTTGATAGCCATTTCCACGTCTACATCACGTTTATTGTAGGCTTTAAAGGCTTCCCATTTATCGGGGGCATGTTCTGGAAGGTTTCTGGTTCTGCCACCATTTATTTTTGTTGGTTTACAAGGGCAGCAGAAGTATTTGATGAGGTCTTTACCTTCCTTCATTTTTTGATCCTGTAATTTAAGAACTGCACCGACACCTTCAAGAGAGAGCGGTAAGCCCATATAGGCAGACCATATCATGGTACATTTCCATGAGGATGGATCCAGATATTTGGAAGCAGGATCTTCCGGAATACTATAGCCCTTGAAGTGTTCAGGGTAATGTCTTTTTAACCAATTAGATAAACAGATTCTTTCAAAATTGGCATTGAAGGCCCATTTTGTAACAGTATCATCAGATAAGGCTGCAAGGATATCATCAGGAATAGTATCGCCGCAGGCCAGATCAAATACCTGTACTTCACCTCCATCTATGGATACACCGAACAGTAATATTTCAAAATTATCAGATTCAGCGTACTTGTAAGCTCCGCATTTGGAGATATCTACATCGCTATAGGTTTCTAAATCAATTGACATTTCTTTTATCATAATCTCATTCCTTTACAAAAAGGGCAGCAGCACCGGGGGAGTACTGCTGCCTTGATATTAGTTTCCTTTTGGGGGCTGTTCTTTTGGCTGGAACCATTTTGCTTTTGGGAAAAGCCAGTGAAGGAAACGTTTTGCAACACCCAGGAACCACTTCCAGATTGCAGCAAGTCCCATTAACCAGAAACCGGCTAAGAAGCCTAAAAGGGATCCGCGGATAATAGCATCTAATATTTCATTAATAGAATCCATAGTCATAATATTTCACCTGCTTTCTTTGATTGTCACGGGCGGCAGCAGTATTACCACCGCCTGCTTGGTTGTCGTTGTTACATTGGATTTATTCAAGGAAATCGTCTTCTTCATCAGAAGCGAAGTCATCCTCAGCTCTGGACTTGCCGCCAAGAGGTTCACCGTCTCGAATCTTCTGGAGATTATTGAGACCGCAAGCAATTCCCTTGTTGCCGTTGCTGTTAAAAGCGTAGAGATTGATGGAAGCTCTGCCGTAGACACCGGAATATACTTCGGATCTCTCAAGGATAGGCTGACGGTCTGCATCGACGATGCCAGGCGCAGAAGCACTGTTAGCATTGATGAAATATGCATTTGCATATGCCGGATCGTCAGGTCTCTCTAAATCACCGTCACGAAGAGGTGTTTTGAGGATGGAGAGTGCAGGAACGGTTTTGCCATTTCCTTTAAGCTTGCTCTGACCTTCCTCATAAGCGGCTTCGATAGCTGCTTTAATCTTGTTAACGGTTACGGTGTCCGACTTGGGAATGATGAGGGAGACACTGTACTTCGGTGCGCCTCCGTTGATGCTCTTTGCATCCCATACATTCGCATAGCTCCAACGTGTATTTACTCCTGTGATTACCTTTGTAGGGTTCTGAATCTTTGCCATAATATTGGCCCGCCTTTATTTGTCTTGTGGTATAAGTCCACGGAATCATTTCGTGCTTTGCACTTTCATGATTCCTACGTAAATTCGCAATCCACCTTATCAGGCTACTTGCTCATTTCCGTTGTCGTCTCTAATGCTTAAACAGATATGTCTGCGAGCAGCCAATCTGTTTTAAGCATTGAGACTGGACTTATACGCTAAAATCATCTATTGCTGTATTCATTGCCGGTCTCTTATCGGATTCCGGTACCAATGCTGGTTTACCTGGTGGCTTATATACAAGCTCACCTAATAGCTCTTCGAATTTCTTCTTTCCGAGCATTGTGCTCATGGCAGTGATGCCAAGAAGCTTTTTCTCATACGGGTCGTAGCCCGCATCTTTTACTTTGAATGCCACAGCGGCTTCATCAGTAAATTTTCTATTGGATCTTCCTTCTACGATTTTCCAACCGTCAAAGTGAACACCAGACTGGGCCTGCTGTAAGGCATATTCTTTGATGTCATTTCCCCAGGAAATCATTTCATCCACCTTTGCTAAGATAGCGGTGATTTCAATGTTATCCAGGGTGGCTGGCATTTCAAAATCATATTTTGCAAGCTCCAGATTGTACTCTGCACGCTTTCGGCAGGTGGCTTTTACCTTACAGAACTGGCAGTGGTCACCAGCTTTGAATTCACCTTCACCTACATATGCAAGCTGTGCGGTAGGTGCCAGAACTTCGTCTGCCCATTTCAGAAGCTTCTCTTTGGAAATGGTGTAAGTACTGACGTTGTCACGTCTTGGCTGGAAGATGGTCATCTTAATCTGATTGATGTCATAGATATCACCGAAGGCTTCCAATGCACCTAAGGCGTAGCACATCATCTGACTGTTTCCACCGTGTTCCTCATCGCCGGCGCTTACCAGAACGCCGAGACCGTGCTTGTAATCGATAATCTGCAATACTTCATCTGCAACGATGACACAGTCACCGGTTCCAAAGCCGTTCTCAACCCAGCGGGAGAAGTCCAGTCTCTGCTCAATCATGACCTGTGGATCCTTACAGAATTCTTTGGCAGCTTCGATTTGTTCCAGTACATAATTCCTGTATTCCTCTGCGCAGTTTTGCATTTCGGCATCGTAGAAGGTCAGGTTTTCTGTTGGATCAGTGACAGCTCTGCCAAGTGCTTTTTCTACAAGGTAGGCGCACAGCTCATGACAATCGGTTCCCTGCTGTGCATATTTGGATGTTTGATCCGCAATATTGGCACAGAGCTTTGCACTTGGTGGGCAGGCTAACCATCTGTGACTGGCAGAAGCGGAAAGGTATGCATGTTTAGGCATTTCCAATCACCTCTGCTTCCTTAAGAAGGGCTACATAGTCATCAGGATTTACCTGCTTTAACTGCTGAGCGCCATATTTCTCAAGAAGCTCTTTGACTTCCTTCTTATATCCAGCGGCTGATTTGGAAGCGAGTACTGCACGAACATCTTCCTTGGTATAGGTAGGTTCCGGTGTTTCCTCTGCTTTAGCCGGTTCAGAAGCCTTTGTAGCTTTCTTGGTTGACTTGGGTTCTGTTTTTTCGGGTGCTTCTTCGGTAGAAGAGAAGATGTCTTTGATTGCGTTAGCAGCTTTGATCATTCCTTCGCCGCAGGAAATCATTTCATCAAGCACCTGAGATAATTCACTCATTTTGCTCATCTTGTTTTCCTCCATTTTCTGTATTCTGTTGTCTTAGATTGGCTGCCAGTCGTTTGGCTACAACACTGATTGCGATGAGAGTATCAATGAGCTCTTCATCGATGGACGGTGTAGCCTGCTGGCTTTTATCAATCGTTTCTGTCTGCATCTGCAGCACCTCACTTTCCGAATGGCTTTCGTGCCTTTCTATCTTCCTAAGCGCATCTGGAAATTGTTTTTCCGGTTGGGAGCATATTTTTTTTGGAAAAAGTTTTGAAAACAGTCAGGGCATTTTTTGCTCTTATAAGGAAGAGATACTGCTCTGGCTGTTATTTTTTTGCAAATTATTTTGTTTGATGACCGGAAAAGTGTAGGTCAAACCCGCTTAGGAAGTTAGGAGGATTTTGTTCCTTACTTTATAGAAACGAGGTTTGAGATATGCATGTAACGATTTTTACAGCAAACTGCATTGGTCAGGCCGCAAACTGTAGCTATCCCAATAAGGTGACAGTAGTCATGCCGGAGCAGCTTCGGGAGGCGGTGAAGGCAGATCATGTTTGCGCAGAGTACAAAGAAAACTATCGAGGTATTGGTAATTTCATTTGTTCGGATGTGATTGTCATGGATATTGATAATGACCATTCAGAGGAACCGGCAGAGTGGATTACAGTTGAGAAGCTGGAGGAAATATTCCCGGATATGGAATATATGCTTGCTTTCAGCAGACATCATCTGCTTCCAAAGGAGGGGAAGTCGGCCAGACCGAGATATCACATCTATTTTCCTATTTCAGAGATTACAAATGCAGAAGTGTACGGAAATCTAAAGAAGGCATTACAGAAGGAGTATCCCTTCTTTGATGGAAATGCTTTAGACGCAGCAAGATTTATCTTCGGTGCTGATTGTGAAGAAGTATTGGTACATGATGGCTGGATGACTATTGATGAAGAAATTGATGTGAGTCAGCTTGTCGAGGATGAAGAATTTGAAGCTGAGGATTCGGAGAGTACATCTGGTGGGCAGATTTTGGAAGGAAGCAGAAACAATACCATGAGCCGATTTGCCGGGCGTGTATTGAAACGTTATGGAATTACGGAAAAGGCACACGAGGCATTCCTGGAACATGCAAAGAAGTGTGATCCGCCACTACCGGAGTCAGAGCTTAAGACTATCTGGAACAGTGCAGTGAAATTCTTTAAGAAAAGTATTGTGAATCAGGAAGGGTATGTGCCACCTGATGAATATAACGCAGATTTTGAAAGTGCTTCATTGAAACCTGAAGATTATTCGGATATCGGACAGGCAAAGGTGTTGGTTCGAGAGTATGGAAATGAATTGAAATATACCAGTGCAACAGACTTTTTAAGGTTCGATGGCGAATGTTGGCGAGAGGATAAGCAGATGGCGATTGGTGCTGTTGAGGAATTCTTGGATCTGCAGCTTCAGGATGCTATGGATGAAGTGGCAAGAGTTGAGAAGGCGTTGGAGGATGCAGGTGTACCGAAGGAATCTATCCAGGCTGGCCCGAAGGAGCTTTTAAAAGAGGTAGATGGAAAGCTTATTCCTTTGGTTTATATGCTGATGGGAGCCCAGACTTATTTGAAATTTGTGCAGAAGAGACGTGATTACAAATATATTGTGTCTGCGGCAAATACGGCGAAGCCGATGATTGCTATTTCCGTGTCTGATTTGGATAAAAACGAGAATCTGATTAACACACCTTATGCAACCTATGACCTTCGAAAAGGAATTGCAGGGGAGCAGCCTCATAATCCGGAGGATTTGATTACAAAGATTACTGCCTGTTCACCTGGAGAAGAAGGGAAACAGATATGGCTGGATGCTTTGAATTTGTTCTTTTGTAAGGATCAGAAGCTGATTGATTATGTGCAGGAGACTGTTGGTATGGCTGCAATCGGCAAGGTGTATCAGGAGCATATGATTATTGCTTATGGTGGTGGTGCCAATGGCAAGAGTACCTTTTGGAACACTGTTTTCAGAGTGCTTGGAAATTATGCCGGAAAGCTTTCTGCTGAGGCATTGACTATGAATTGCAAGAGAAATGTGAAGCCGGAGATGGCGGAGCTTAAGGGAAAACGTCTCATCATTTCTTCGGAAATGGAGGAAGGTATGAGATTGAATACCGCTG
>ERZ1673739.737-NODE-737-length-43158-cov-28.271976_pt1 | contig 43158 bp, 39 predicted proteins | sample MGYA00580210_ERZ1673739 | MGnify/ENA primary metagenome ERZ1673739 (study PRJEB41218, sample SAMN15661749) | gut metagenome | host: Homo sapiens | place: Canada: London | collected 2015-08-20/2019-03-30 | study: EMG produced TPA metagenomics assembly of... | reverse complement strand
GGCAAGGTCATCCTGGTAAATGCCACGCTGTTCCCGGATTTCTCTGATATTATTGGTAACCGCCATAAAAATCCCTTCTTTCAGTTCTATAGATATTTTCTTTTTGTCAATTATGCAAAATAATGTGTCCAATAAAAAGGACTTGCAATTTTATCGGCAATGTCCTGTAATAGCAGAAGCATCAGATTTTCCAAGAACTTTTCCAAATATGTCTAAGCGGTCATTTTCACTAACCTTGATAGGTGCATACTTTTCATTAAGAGAGATAAGGAAAATTCCGTCTTTATCGTTTTGTAATTTCTTAATATAGGCTTCTCCGTTAAGAGCGAAGATGCCGATTTCTCCATTAGCAACAGATTCCTGTTGTAATACCCATGCAATCTGACCATCATGGAATTCAGGTTCCATACTGTCACCACTAATACGGACACCGAAAGTAGTATCTTCCGGCAGGATAGATTCATCTATGCGTACAGTCTCTTTCGGTCCGTCTACAAGGAAGTTACCGGTTCCGGCTGATACGGCATTTTCAAAAATATCAATGCTACGGAATGGAATTATCTTAGCAGTCTGCTTTTCATACATTCCGGATGCGTGGAGCAGATTGATATAATCCATAGCTTTTGCGGTATGCTCCTCAGTGCTATTCATGAAGAAGAAGGCGAAGAAAAGCTCCATCTTCTGATGGTTGATGACCACATTCCGGCAGGTGCAAAGCTGTACTAAAATTAAATATAAAATCTCTAAAACCATGATGTCAGACCACAGTTGACAACAATTTGACAACAAAATTTGGGATAATAATGAATCGTTATGAAGCATGACGAATTTCAGGTGAAAGGGCACAGGTTTGAGAATGAAATCAAAATTGATTCACTGGATCAATGATTGATATGCATGACAACAAGAGCACTTCTTAGAGTTAATCTGAGAGGTGCTTTTTTTTCGCACTAAAAAATATATCCCGGCAGTCAACTTCTGTAAAACAGTGAATTACGCGAAAATATCATGGATAAAAATTATAAACCAATCACAAGTATGAAGGAAGTATCGGAGCAGCTTAGAAAATTGCGCCGACAGTATCTGCGTTATCAACAGGCAGAGATTATTTACAGTATTTCTCATAAGAAATTATTTGAACTTGCCAGTGATGCAGGTGCGATTTACAGAATAGATGGAACCGTATGGATCAACCGGGATATTTTTGATGCCTATCTGGAACAATTCCATGAACTGGCGACAGGAAAGGATAAGGTGGTGTATGGGATATGCACGTAAAGATGTAGAGAAAACAAAGAAAATGGCAAAGAAATTTGTACGCTATCAGGAAGGGGCAGAGCTTTACAGCATTGGACTGAAGTTCCTCTCAGATTCCATGAAATGCCCGGTATTCCCGGTACATTTCAATCATATTTTTTTTGGCATTTTTCAAATAAGAAGTATCGGCGCTGATTCGCCCAAGAAGAAAATATCCCTGATAGATAGAAAGCATGCGCTGCGAAAGAATTTTTGCATGATCTGGAGACAATCCGGAGCATAACAATACTTCCTGAAAAATCTGCTCAAATTTTTTCAGTCCTTCCATAAATACAGATGCAACTGCAGGCTTGCTAAGTGCTGTTTCCATGCCCATCACCGCATACGGGCAGCCTGCAAATGTTTGTCCATTTGTCCTTTCAGATAAAAAATCAAAGATTTCTTCAATAAAACTTTCCCAGTCATTTCCCTGAGAACTATTTTGAAATTGTTCCAGTAAGATTTTTTGATAGTATTCCGTTACCGCTGTTGCCAGGTCATCCTTGCTTTTGAAATAAAAATAAAAAGATCCTTTTGGAAGGTCTGTTTGTTTGAGGATTTCGCTGATTCCAGTAGCAGAATACCCATTTTTCCAAAATAATTCAGCAGCACACTCGATCAGGCGTTGTCTGGATTCTTCACCCTTTTTCAATTCGCATTTCCTCCTTCAGTCTGGAAAACAGATGTGTAAGTGCAAACATAAGCGTTTCATAATGCATGTAATCTAAAGTATTCCTATCTGCAAGAATTTGAAGACTTGCCGGGAACTCGTCATCAGCTTCCCAGAAACGGATGATAATCGGCAAAAAAGGAAAAAGATTTAATTTAAAAGCAACATCTCCTTTTTCCAGTTCCTTTCCGGAAAGTGATATACAGGCATTACGCAATTCAATGGTTTTTCTGTTAAAAAAGTCAGCGGTATTCTGAAAAAATCCTCTGTTCGGCGAGAGATTTCCTGTTCGGACAGAGGAAAGGCTGTTTATATTTACAAATTCATGTGACAGATGGCATCTATCCTTTGAATAACATAAAACATCATAAATAGTCATTGCTTCATTATGATTGGCTTCATGAACTGTTTCAAAATCATTATCTGACCACTGAACACTTCCCGTTTTTCGGTTAATACGATAGGTACGGTTAATAAAAGTAATATATAACCAGTCAGAATTGTAATCTAATGAATATTTATGTATCATTGTAGCCTGATCATATTGCAGGAAAACATGTGCCATTGAAATTTTTGTTTTATCATAATTATTGATAGCTTTCGTCATATATTTCTCCAAGAATATTTTTGTTGTAGTTATTTACAAAATAGACTAATCGGTCTATAAAGTCAATACATTTTGCGTAACAAATAAAAATTAATGATCATGAAAAATAAATGACTAAGACTTCCCATACCTTATGATGGCAGATGACAGAATCCCGGCAGTCAACTGCTGCAAAACAGTATATAACAGTTGACAACAGTATTACACTGTTATATACTGTTTACAACAGGAGGAAACATATGAAGATTATAATCAATAATACATCGATGGTACCAATTTATGAACAGATCATGGAGCAGATCAAGGCGCAGATCATCTCCGGAGAGTTAAAAGAAAATGATATATTGCCGTCCGTGAGAACAATGGCAAAGGAACTGAAGATCAGTGCACTTACTGTGAAGAAAGCATATGACAATCTGGAAGCAGAGGGCATGACAGTCACAGTTCATGGGAAAGGAACGTATGTAGCGGCTTCGAATACACAGCTGATGGAAGAAGAGCGCAGGAAAGAGGTTGAGGCGGATCTGGAAGCAGCAATTCAGAAGGGAAGGCGCTGCGGAATGAAGGAGGAAGAGATCCGTTCGTTGTTTGAACTCATCATGGAGGATGAATGATTATGTTGGAGATCAAAGGAGTAAAGAAAAGCTACGGTGAATTTCAGTTAGACTGTTCGTTAAATGTAGAAAAAGGAAGAATCACCGGTCTGGTTGGAGAGAACGGAGCCGGTAAGAGTACTTTGTTCAAGGCAGTGCTCGGACTCATTTCTTATGATGCCGGTGAGATAAAGATCCTGGGAAAAATACCGGAAGAGTTAAGTGAAAAAGAGAAAGAAGAGCTGGGAGTTGTCCTGGCAGAAACCGGATTCAGTGGATACTTGAAAGGGAAAGATGTTGAGGCAGTCCTTGCCAAATTATATCCAAAGTTTGAAGCAGAAAAATTTCATCAGATGTGTGAAGAATATCAGATTCCGTTGGATAAATTTATAAAAGAGTACTCAACAGGAATGAAAGCAAAGCTGAATTTGATCATTGCATTGACACATCAGGCAGAATTCCTGATGCTGGATGAGCCGACAGCAGGGCTTGATGTCGGAGCGAGGGAAAGGATGCTGGATATTTTAAGAGAGTATATGGAAGAAGAGCCGGAGAGAAGTATCCTGATCAGTTCACATATTTCTTCGGACTTAGAACATCTGTGTGATGACATTTATGTGATACATAAAGGAAAGATCATACTTCATGAAGCGATGGATACGATTCTTGAAAAATATGCAGTGTTGAAGGTCAGTGAGGAACAATATCAGGCAGTGGATAAAAGGTATCTTTTGAAAGAGAAAAAAGAGTTTTTTGGAGTTGCCTGTCTGACGAACGAGAAGCAGTATTATATAGAAAATTATCCGGAAATCGTAGTAGAGAGCGGATCACTCGATCAGGTGATCCTGATGTTGACAGGGGGCGAAAGATGATGAAAGGAATCAGAGGGCTTTTGGAAAAGGATTTTCGATTGTTTTTTCGACAGGGTGGTAATCTTTTTTTGGTGTTAGTGTTTGTAGCATTGTTTTTTATACTTACAGGAAAAACGGCAGCTGCTTTCATTGCAATGTATATCCCATCTGTTCTGGCGATATATTCAGGTAATACGATCAGTTATGATGAAAATGGCCATGGTTACACATATTTATTTTCTTTACCCGTAAATAAAAAAATATATGTCAGAGAAAAATATATTTTTTCCTTTATCATGACAGCATGTGGATGGTGCATTGGAATGATCTGTGCAGGAATTATGGTACTCATAAATCCTGAAGAGGTGTTTGATCTGGAAATGCTGGCAATGGAGTTGATCACATTTTTTGTGTTTCAGGCAATTGCGGGAATTATGATCGCGATCAGGATAAGGTTCGAAGGAGAGAAAGGGCGAATTGTGCTGCCAATCGCAATTTTAATTATTTTTGCGATTTGTTATACAATTAGATCTTTTGTGAAGACTAACTTGGGATTAAAAGAAAGTATTCTGCATATGATAGGGGGAATAGGGGATTTTGAAATCGGGATTGCCCTTATTGTGCTAAGTCTGCTTATATGGTTTGCTTCGTATAAGTATAGTATGAGCGCCATGAAGAAGAAAGAGTTTTAATATAGGCGTGGCAAAAATGATCCATTAAAAATAATGATCATAAAGATGTAATAGCTACCAAAAATATGAGAAAAACTTTGTGAAAAAATAGTCTTGTGTTTCGTAAGAGTCCCTTGTAAAATAACGGACAAGGATGAAAAGAAAAGGAGATTCTTATGGGAACTAATGAAAAAGATATGACTGCCGGATCTCCCGGAAAACTGATCATAACTTTTGCCATACCAATGATGCTTGGAAATATTTTTCAGCAGTTTTATACAATGGCAGACACCATGATCGTCGGACAAGTGGTAGGAGTTAAAGCACTGGCGGCAGTAGGTGCCGGAGATTGGCTGGTATGGCTGGTGTTGGGGATTATGACAGGTATCACACAGGGTTTTTCTATTCTTGTATCTCAGTATTATGGAGCAAGGGAAAAGGAAAATCTGAAATGTGCAGTAGCGAAAAGCTATATCATGACAGCATTACTGTCTGTGGTCGTACTCGCAGTAAGTGAAGGTACAGTTTATCATGTTCTTTTATTTTTACAGACACCGGATAATGTCATTGATCTGACAATGCTATATTTGCGGCTGATCTTTGCAGGAATCCCGATCATAGCTGCTTATAATATATTTGCAGCGATCCTTCGGGCACTTGGAAACAGCAGATCTCCGTTGATCGCAATGACAGTGGCAGCAGTGATCAATGTGGGACTGGATCTGTTATTTGTGGCGGTTTTTGGCTGGGGTATAGCCGGAGCAGCAGTGGCAACCGTTATCGCACAGGGATTTTCAGCCTTGTACTGTTTGATCGTATTACGTAAAATCCCGGATATCCGCCTGGAAAAGAAGGACTTTTACAGGCAACCCTCTATGAGCTTGCGGCTTTTGGAACTGGCGGTTCCTCTTGCGATACAGAATGTGATCATCTCCGTGGGAGGACTTGTGGTACAGTATGTGATCAATGGATTTGGTTTTCTGTTTGTGGCGGGATTTACGGCATCGAACAAGCTGTATGGGGTTTTGGAGATGGCTGCCGTTTCATATGGATATGCTATTACAACCTATGTGGGCCAGAATCTTGGTGCAAAAAAATACCAGAGGATTCGAAAAGGCGTGCGCAGCGGCACTTATATGGCAGTGCTCACTTCGGCTTTCATTTCCGGCATGATGGTACTGTTTGGACGTAATGTACTGTCCCTGTTTGTATCCGGTGAACCGGATCAGACCCGACAGGTATTGGATATAGCATATAAGTATTTGTTTATTATGGCTGTCTTTTTGTGGGTGCTGTATCTGCTGTATGTGTATCGTTCCGCTATCCAGGGCCTGGGTAATACTTTGATTCCGCTTGCCAGCGGCATTGCAGAATTTATAATGCGTGTCAGTGTTGCGCTGCTGCTGCCAAAACTGATCGGTGAAGATGGAATATACTATGCAGAGATCTGTGCATGGAGCAGCGCAGCTGTTTTATTATTCGTAAGTTATATGATCATTATACGGAAATATAAAGAAGTCACCGTTCATACATAATGTTATTTACTTAAGAGATTTATAATAATACAGGCAGAAAATATCCGGGTTTCACTATGAAATGTTCAGATATTTTATATTTGACAAAAAACTATTTATATAAAAAGAAAAGTATGATATTATAATATTTATTCATTGCAACTATGAAAATTGAATAGTCAGAAGGGTGTACAAAGTACTTAATAAGGAATCTGGTGAAATGCCAGAACAGCCACCGCTACTGTGACAGGGACGAAAACCAAAATATCACTGGAGAGATCCGGGAAGATGGTAAGTAGGAAGAACTGGAGTCAGGAGACTTGCCTTTTTGACAGAAGAATTCTGATTCGGATGGGATACAGAAGGAATAAGCTCTGCCTGAGGTAGAGGTTTGTTTTTTGTGCTGATATGATGCTGGATCATATCAGCTTTTTTTATTTTAACCGAATAAACAGATGAAAAATGAGGAGAAATGAAAATGGGAAAAGTAATTGCAAAGCGTTTTATATTTATGATTCCGGTAGTGCTGGCGGTTACATTTATTATTTTTATGCTGAGTTTTATATCGGCAGGTGATGCGGCCAGAGTGCTGGCGGAGAAAAAATATGAGCATCCGTCACCGGAGCAGGTAGAAGAAGTACGGCATGAGGAAGGACTGGATCAGCCGGTGCTGGTACAATACGGGAAATGGCTGGATCAGGCACTTCATGGCGATTTTGGAAAATCATATTCTACCAGAAAACCGGCTTTTGAGGAATTAAAAAGATATTTTCCACAGACATTTAAACTGGCAGTTACTTCGTTTTTATTGTTGATGATCGTATCAGTCCCTCTTGGAATTTTGTCGGCAATTTATGAAAACAGAGTTCTGGATAAAGTCATTCGCATTTTGTCGTCCCTCAGTGTATCTATGCCGTCTTTCTGGATCGGTCTGATGCTGCTCTATATATTTGGAGTAAAGCTAAAAGTGATTTCCGTGATCGGAGGAGATGCCGGAGGCATCCCGATTCTTGCGGCATTTGCCATGGATATCAGTTTCTTTGGAATTATGACGAGATTGATCCGTACCAATATGATACAGGTGCTGAAGCAGGATTACATACGTGCCAGCAGAGCTAAGGGATTGTCATCTGTAAATGTAATTTTGCGTCATGGTCTGAAAAATATCCTGATTCCTGTGCTGACACGTCTGGTATCAATTGTGATCGGTTTTTTCTGTGGCTCAGCTGTGATAGAAAGTATTTTTTCAATTCAGGGAATCGGAAATCTGGCATTGAAATCCGTGATCTCAAAAGATACTCCGGTGCTGCAATGTTTTATCTTTATTCTGGCTGTTGGCATTGTAGTATTAAATTTTCTTGTGGATATCGCCTATTCTGCGATTGACCGGCGAATCCAGTTAAAGTAAAGGAGAGATCATAGAATGGGAAGCAGAAGAAAGCAGAAAACAGAAAAAAGCATGATCCAGAATCTGTACTGGAAACAGGTATTCCGGTCACCGAAAACAAAAATAGGATTGATGGTGGTCATAATTTTTGCATTGGCAGCTATTTTTGCACCTGTACTGGCGCCGCATGATCCACTGCTTGTGGATGTTTCGATAAAATTAAAGAATCCGTCGGCGGCATATCCTTTAGGTACTGATCAGCTGGGACGATGTATTTTATCAAGACTTCTCTGGGGCAGCCGGTATTCACTGAGCTATAGCTTTACGGTGCTTCTGATTACTGTATGTGTCGGGGTGCCGATCGGACTGTTTGCCGGATATGTAGGTGGAAAAATCGATTCCATAATTATGAGGATCATTGATGTATTTATGGCTATGCCGGTCTTTATTGTGGCACTTGCCATTGCAGGAACCGTAGGAGCCAGCGGCGCTCATCTGATTCTGTCCTTATCGGTCGTATCCTGGGCAGAATATGCAAGGCTTGCCCGAGCATTGACACTTCAGGAAAAAAATAAAAATTATATGACCGCACTAAAAGCCGGCGGCTGCGGCCACGCAAGGATCATATTTAGGCATGTATTGAGAAATATCCTGCCATCTGTGATCGCACTGGCAACAATGGAAATCGGTTCGATCATTCTGTCAATTGCCGGTTTTTCCTTTATCGGCCTTGGTGTGCAGGCACCGACACCGGAATGGGGGATCATGCTCAGTGACAGTAGAAGTTATATCCAGACTTATCCAAGACTGATGTTTTATCCGGGCATACTGATCATGATCATTGTTCTGGCATTTAATTATCTGGGGGAGGGAATACAGAATGGAACAGCCCAAAAATGATGTCCTAAGGGTAAAAAGACTACATGTGGAGTTTCAGACATCTCACGGAATGGTTCATGCAGTAAAAGATGTCAGCCTGGAAGTAAAACGCGGAAGGATCCATGCTCTGGTGGGAGAAAGTGGAAGCGGCAAGTCAGTTACCTCTCTGACGATCATGAATCTGCTTGCAGGAAATGGAAAGGTGATATCCGGAGATGTGACACTGAACGAAAAGAGTCTTCTGAAGTTATCAGGAAAAGAAAAACGACAGTTATACGGAGACAGGATCGGAATGATCTTTCAGGATCCGACTGCTGCTCTTGATCCGCTTTTTACAGTTGAACAACTGCTTCTGGAAGGACTGAGAAAACATCGCAAAATGAGCAAAAAACAGGCAAGGGAAGTAGCGTTGGAAAGTCTGCGGATGATGAATCTGCGTGATCCGGAAGAACTGATGAAGAAAAAACCTTACGAATTGTCTGGTGGTATGTGCCAACGTGTTATGATCGCCATTGCCATGTCCATGAAACCGGATTATCTGATCGCAGATGAGCCGACGACAGCCTTGGATGTAACCGTACAGAAGCAGATCCTGGAAGAAATCTATCAGCTATCCAGGAAAGAAAATCTGGGCGTGTTATTTATTACGCATGATCTGGGTGTGGTGGCAGAGATCGCAGATGATGTTTCGATCATGAAAGACGGCGAAATAGTGGAAAACGGAACGGTTGAAGAGATCTTTTATCATCCGCAGCATTCATATACAAAAAAACTGTTGGATGCAGTTTTATAGGGGAAAAGTATGAGTACGTTACTAAAGACAGAACATTTAAAAAAATATTATGGCAAGAAAAAAATTGTGAAGGCAGTGGATGATGTAAGTCTGGAAATCCATGCAGGATCATCCATGGCCCTGATCGGTGAAAGTGGAAGTGGTAAAACTACATTCGGAAAGCTGATCGCCGGCCTGGAGAAACCTACAGATGGAAAATTCTGGTTTCAGGGACAGGAAATGCAGGATTTGTCTGAAAAGCAGTTTCGTCCATATCGCAAGAACCTTCAGATGGTCTTTCAAAGCAGCAGTGGGGTATTTGATCCCGGTTATACCATTGGAGAAAATATTCTGGAAATTTTGAAATTACATGAAAAACTGCAAGAGGGTGAGTATGAAGAGCGAGTAAAGGAGGCTTTGATCCAGACGGGGCTTGATCCGGATATCCGCAACCGTTATGTTGGACAGATTTCAGGAGGTCAGTGTCAGAGAGCTAATATTGCGAGAGCATTGGTATTAAGACCGGAACTTGTGATCTGTGATGAACCGGTATCCAGTCTGGATTATTCCATACGAAAGCAGATCCTGCATCTGTTAAATGAGCTGCAGGAAAAATATGAGATGACCTATTTACTGATCACTCACGATCTGTCCAACGTTCCATATCTCTGCAAAGAGGTGGCTATTATGTATCAGGGACGCGTGGTCGAGTTTATTGATCATACGGACAGCTTAAAGGAGACTGCCGTACATCCTTATACAAAAGATCTGTTTGATTCTATTCCGGTAAAAGAACCGAAAATGCGAAGAATCGGATCGCAGGAAAAGAAAATATTTTCAGATACCATTCCGGAACAGGGCTGCCCATATCAGAACCGGTGCAGAAGATGTACAAATATATGCAGAGAGCATATACCGGAATTGACAGAAATTGAAACAGGACATTTTGCGGCATGTCATATGCTGTAAAATATAAAACAAACAAAGGAGAGGAAGAAATGAAGAAAAGACGTGTAGCAAAATTGATAGTATTGAGCATGGTGGCGGCAATTTTACTGACAGGTGTCAATGTACAGGCAAAAGAGGAAAAAGTAGTTACGGCAATGACATCCATTGATCTGACTCCTGAACTTTGTGACCCTATAAAAAGTGGTCCGGACTTTCGTCTTTATGAAATGATCTATGATCCACTGGTGCGTTATGGAGAAAATGGAGAAATTAAACCGGCATTGGCAGAATCTTGGGATATCAGTAAAGATGGCACAACCTATACGTTTCATTTAAGAAAAGATGTGAAATTCTCAGACGGTACAGTGTTTAATGCAGACAATGTGATGTGGAATTATAACAGATGGGTGGAACAGGATGTGACCGGTAACTTTTCAGCCAAACTGGAAAATGTTACAAAGGTAGATGATTATACTGTAGAATTTAAGTTCGCAGAACCATGCTATACACTGCTGATCGAATTCAGCTATCCAAGACCATTCCGCTTCACCTGTGAAAGTGCACTGGATGAAGACGGAGAATTTTGTCAGGAAGTGGGTACCGGAATGTGGATGATCGACAGTTATGAAAGCGGTCAGGAGGTTGTCCTGGTACCAAATCCTAATTATTACGGTGAGAAACCAAATATTGATAAAGTAGTTCTGAAACAGGTGGTAGACGGTGATGCCAGAGTGATGGCGCTTCAGAGTGGAGAGGCAGATCTGAATCTTCAGGATATTCCATCCGAAAGCTTCAGTATTATCCAGGCAGATAAAAATTTATCGACAGAACAGCAGGTTTCCACACTTTCTTACTATCTGATTGAAAATTATGATACACCGGCGCTTCAGGATATAAACGTACGTCAGGCACTGAATTATGCAACAAATAAAGAAAGCATTGTAAATGATCTGCTGGATGGTTACGGCAATCCGGCAACCGGACTTATGTCTCCGACAGTTCCTTATGTAACAGAAGAAAACAGCAAGGGCTATCCATATGATCCGGATAAAGCAAAGGAACTGTTAAAGGAAGCAGGATATGAGGATACAGATGGAGATGGTATTGTAGAAAAAGACGGAGAACCACTGAGCCTCAGACTGGTATTCCAGACTGAAGAATATGCTTCATGGAAATCTCTTTGTGAATTCCTGAAATCTGAATATGAGAAGGTCGGTGTAGGTATTGAACTGGTAGAAAAAGAATCCGCAGCTTACTATGATGAGATCTGGAACACCAGAGATTACGATCTGTGCATTTACCGCAGCTATGAAGATTCCTGGATGCCTCATGGATTCCTGAAATCAATGTTCTATGCGGAAGATGGAGCAAAGGCAGTAAACTGGTACGATGAGGAGCTGAACAAAGATCTCGGAGAAGTATTAAAGACACAGGATGAAGAAAAGCGTACGGAATTATACGATAAGATCCTCACACGTATCAATGATCAGGCAGTAACAGTGCCGCTGTATTATCCGAACCGTGATTATATCTATAACAATACCAGACTGACCAATGTAGAGCTTGCACCGACTGCCTATGAAGGCATTAACTGGGCAACACTGGATGTAGTGGAGTAAAAAATGTTTGAAAAGATCGAGAATAAATGGACAGAAGATTCCGGTGATTATGATGATATGATCCAAAAACAATTGAGTAACAAAAGAACGGTATCTTACTGGACAAAAGAATTGAAAAGACTTCTTGGACCTGAGCCCCTTCGTATTTTAGAAGTGGGCTGCGGCCCGGGTTTTATGAGCATCATAGCAGCGCGTCTGGGACATGATGTAAAAGCGATCGATGGTTCATCAGGAATGGTAGAAAAAGCCAGAAGGAATATGCGGCAGTATCATCAGCAGGTGGAAATCTGTGAGGAAGATGGTGTAACTTTGCCATTGGAACAGGAACAAAGCTATGATGTGATACTTTCCAGAGATGCGGTGTGGACATTATATGATCCGGAAAAAGCTTTCAGACGCTGGAAGGCTGTATTAAAACCAGGTGGAAGGATCATTTATTTTGATGGGGACTATCGGACCGTCGAACCCACATTAAAAAATAAGATCCATATGAAAATTGCTGATTTTCTTATTTATGTTACAGAAAGAAAAACATATGGATCTGACGTGAAGGAAAACAGCGGAATTTATGAAAAGCTGCCATTTACATCGCAGAAGCGTCCGGAAGCGGACTTTCAGATATTAAAAAAGGTACGCTTTGCCAGGATCCAGATCAGAGAGAACCGCTGGCTAAACAGACCATGGACGATGGATTTCTGGAAATACGGATATCAGGGAAAAAAATTTATTGTAGTAGCCACAAAGAAGGAGAAGTGACATGCAAAACGATAAGATCAAAGAGTACTGGGAAGGAGAAGCTGGCATTTACAGCGAAGGGATCAAGGCAGAATTGAAAAGTGAAACAGCAGAAAACTGGAAGAATCTGATTCTGGAGTATGCGCCGGAAAAAGAACATCTGGAAGTACTGGACGTAGGCTGCGGGCCGGGATTTTTTGAAATTATGCTGGGAAAAGAAGGACATCATGTGACCGGGATCGATATTACTGAAAATATGATCCATGAAGCAAAGGAAAATGTAAAGGCAGCAGGTTTATCCGCAGATTTGATGACTATGGACTGCCACAATCTGAATTTCCCGGATGAGACATTTGATATGGTTATCTGCAGAAATATCACATGGACGCTGGACGATCCACAGAAGGCTTACAAGGAGTGGCTGCGTGTACTGAAAAAAGGCGGACGTCTTTTGGTATCGGACGCCTGCTGGTATCTGCATCTTTATGATGAAGAAAAGAAAAAGATTTACGAGGCACATGATGCTGCTATGTGGGAAAAATATGGAAGAGGTATCCATGCTCATGAAGATGCGGAAACAGGGAAAGAGCTCAGCAGTAAGCTGTTTATGAGTGATAAAAAGCGTCCGGTATGGGATCTGGATTACATGATGGAGATCGGCTTTTCCAAAGTGTTTGCCCTGAAGGACATCAGTGATATTTCCAGAACTTCCATGGAACGTGAGCTGAACAAGCTGACACCTCAGTTTTTAGTGGGTGGAGAAAAATAAGCGGACCGGCGTTAAATAAAACGCTGGACCCGCTCCATTGTGGTTTTTAGAATAAAGATATCCTTCAGTACATCACCGGTTTCCAGAGAATGGTTGGCGTTTTGGGTGAGAAAGAGAGGGACATCTTTCTGCGCTGCCAGTTCCCGTATGGAATCGGTTTCGGCCCAGGGATCTGCGGTGCCGTGGAAGGCGATGCTTCCGGCAAGTGGGAAGGAAAAGGTCTCTGCAAGAGGCGTGAACAGGATGCTTTTTACAGTCAGATCGTGTCGGGAAGCATAGGCTGAGGAGATGACTGTACCAATGCTTTTGGAAATAAACAGAATGCTGCCATAGGAATTCCAGTCGATGCTGCCTAAGGAGCGTTCTGTTTGTTCCAGGGCAAGGTCAAAGGCCTGTTTCATTTTCTTCGGATCACCTTTTACATTTTCCGGGAGGTTGTCATAGGATACCGTGCGGATCTGGTAGCCTTGTTTGCTGGCAAGGCGGCTGGTATAGTACAGAAGCGGCTTGTCAGCAGTGTATCCGATGCCCGGAAAAACAACAGCTAATTTTGGGGCATTTTTATCTGCTCCGGCTGTATGAGCGGAAACTTTTGCATAGAGCATTTGCAGCTGAAGCTTTTCCTGAAGTTCCTTTAAGGTAATGGAGATCGTACAGGAATCGGATGGAAGATAATCATAATCGGTAACAATGTCGTCCTCTTCCATGGAATAAACAATGTGTGAGGAACCCATGAGCTCCATGTCTTCTTCAATATCTGAAAGTAATTCTTCGTATGATTTCATTTTAATTCAAACCTTCTTATTTAAAAAATCGTTTATTTTTACAGATTCTTCTATTATACTGGATTCATTGAATGACAGCAAGAGGTTACTGTTCACTGGCAATGTCCCGCGAGGTGTTTTTGTGAGAGAAGTTAAACCTTGCTTTTATCCTGCCTGCACGATATACTAATATAATACATATCTGATTAATGGAGGGTTTTACAAATGAAAATTGCAGCAACATACGACAACGGAAATATTTTCCAGCATTTTGGAAAAACGGAGTTTTTCAAGGTGTACGAGGTAGAGGATAACAAGGTTGTTTCCAGTGAAGTGATCAGCTCCAATGGCACCGGACATGGTGCACTTGCAGGACTTCTTGCAGAGCAGGGAATCAGCGTTCTGATCTGTGGAGGAATCGGCGGCGGAGCACAGAGTGCACTTGCTGAGGCTGGCATTGAGTTATGTTCCGGAGCACAGGGAGATGCAGACACAGCTGTGGATGCTTATCTGAAGGGCGAGCTGGTATCCACAGGTGTGAATTGTGATCATCACCATCATGAGGATGGACATTCCTGCGGAAGCCATGAGAATGGACACTCCTGCGGCGGTCATGAAGACGGACATTCCTGCGGAGGCTGTGGCGGAGGATGTGGTTCCCAGCCATCTATCACAGGCCCTAATGTCGGAAAAACCTGCCGTACACATTACAGAGGAACCTTTAATGACGGAACACAGTTCGATTCTTCCTATGACCGTGGCGAGCCACTGGAATTCATCTGCGGAGCAGGACAGATGATCAAAGGCTTTGATACGGCAGTTGCAAACATGGAGGTTGGCCAGGTGGTAGATGTTCATCTGATGCCTGAGGAAGCTTACGGTATGCCGAATCCGGATGCGATTTTTACACTTGAGATCGAACAGCTTCCGGGTGCTGAGGATCTTACTGTAGGACAGCAGGTATACCTCTCCAATCAGTATGGTCAGCCGTTCCCGGTTAAAGTTAACGCAAAAGATGAAAAAACCATTACTTTCGATGCTAATCATGAGATGGCAGGTAAAGAGCTGAATTTCAGAATTGAATTAGTAGAAGTGAAATAAGAAGGAACAGTGGGAGGTGCTGTATGGGAGCATATGGCATCTCCTTTTTTGCCTGAAGGGAGGAAGCTTTCCTGATGAGGATCTCTATGATACCATTTGGATTACTGTCCGGTTTTATGGATAGCAAAGAAATCCGGATCACAGAGCTGGGTGAAGATGGATTTCGATTTCGGCTGGCAGAGGAATGCCCGGAACCGGAGCAGTTTCTGATCTATTTTTATGATATGAAAAAAGCCGGGTACAGGAGAGTGGAGATCCGGAAGTTTGGGATGAGTGCAGCAGAGGATCAATGCCTGCAGGATCAACAGCCAGTTGAAAAGAAAACCGGAAAATATTTTTACAGGGAATATTCTGTGAGAGTGGAACAGAAGGATTATGTACAGGAGGTTCGGCGGCTGGCCGGAGAGTACAACAGATATATCCGTCTGAAGCTGGATGGAGACGATGGAGAGCTGGCGAAATCACTGACAGGTTATCCTGCGGAGCTGGATGAGATGCACTGCAGGAGTCTGGAGGAACAGAAGAAGCGGTGGTTTTTCAGAGAAAATGAAAAGGCTTCCGGAAATCCACAGAATACAATGGGTGCAGAAGAATTAAGGCTTTTGGATAATGCAGAGTTTGCCCTGGAATTAAACTGCACTTCCCTGTATGAAGAATATCTGTGCCAGCCGTTGCAGGCTTTTCTGGCGTCTTACTGGCAGAAGAATTATCTCACTCACAGTTATTTTGCAGGCCGGACACCGGACAGATTTTATATTGGAAATCAGTTCTGCCATAACCTGTTTCCGACAGAAGAGCAGCTTTTTTCTATCATGGATAAAATGTATTCGGAGGGATCGGAGATCACACTGGTATTTTCTTATATCCGGGAATTTATGCTTTTGTCTGTGGGAAAGCTTCTGGAAAAGGTGGATAACTGGTGCTGTATTCATGGGGTGAATGTGGAAATCGTAGTCAATGACTGGGCCATGGCGGAAATGCTCTGTGGAAAAACATCCCGCCTGCGTCCTGTTCTGGGCACATTGCTCAATAAACGAAAAAAAGATCCGCGAATGAAATATAAATCCGGTGATACCTTATTATTTCAGCAAAACAGCCTGAATGCGGGGTTTTATCGGGATTTTCTGGCTGAAGAATTTCATATCCACAGATACGAATGGGAGTCCTGCGGATATCCACAGGAGCTTCCGCCGGGAAAAAACAGTCTGCATTTGCCTTTTTATCAGACAAACACTTCGCAGTACTGTCCATTGTATGCTTTGTGCACCACCGGAGATCGTGGTACACAGCAGCTTGCGGAGCACTGCCCGAAATTTTGTGAAAAATACACACTTCTTTATCCGGAACATTTACACATGGCAGGGAGGTATAATTCCCTGTTCGGTGTGGATAAAACATTTCCGGAGATACCTGAAATGTGGAAAAATATAAAAGGCACAAAGCCGGATCGCATTGTTGTTAATATATGACAGGTGATGAGCAGGCTGTGAAGGTGGAGCACGAATATCTGTTTGACAAGAATACATTGCAGAAAAAGGAACAGGACATGGATAACAGTATGAAAATAACAGCCGGGTTAGGCTCCATAGATGAATATGAACGTTTTGTGCAGGCAGGAGCAGATGAATTTTTCTGTGGCTATGTACCATTTTCCTGGGCGGAAAAATATGGAACAGTAATGCCGTTAAATCGCAGGGAGGTTCTCTGTTGTAATGTTCAGCTTGGAGCATACAGTGAGCTGGAAATTCTTTCCCGGATGGTAAAAAAATATAAAAAGCCGGTGCATCTCACCTTCAATTCCCTGTATTATCTTCCGGAACAGTATCCGGAGATCGGAGATATCATAGAAAAGTGCATGGGAATTGGATTTCGAAGCTATATCATTGCAGATCCGGCGCTTCTTGTTTATCTGAAAAACAGGGGGATTTCCTGTGAGATCCATCTCAGCGGAGAGACGGGGGAAGTGAACAGTGAAATGCTGAAGATGTTCCGGCGCTTTCCTCTGAAGAGATTGATCTTTCATCGGAAAAACACGTTCCGGGATATGCAGTCTGTTATTGCATCTCAGAGAGAAGTGGAAAAACAGGCTGGGATCCGACCGGAGGCGGGAATGCAGTTCGAGGCCTTTGTGCTGAATGAAATGTGCCAGTTTACGGGAGCATTCTGTAATTCTCTTCACTGTGATGAGATGGGATATCTTTGCAGGGTGTCCTATTGGCTTGGAACTGTACGGAATGGTGATGCTGTTCCGGAAAAAATAATGGCTCTTCAGGAGCAGGCGTGGGATCAGGAACCGGATCTGAAAGCATATGATGAATCCGGATATCTTTGTGGTGAGACAGGCTGTGGACTGTGTGCACTGTATCAGCTGAAGCAGGCAGGGATCACGCATCTGAAGCTGGTTGGCCGGGGAAACTATGTGGATCACATGGAAAAAGATATCCGGAATTTGCGAAAAGCGTTGGAAATCCTGGACGCTGCAGAAAATGAGAGAGAATTTCAGTATACATTAAAACGGATAGTGTTTCCGGCGGGGTGTAGCGAAAGATGTTATTATCAGTAACAAAAAGAGAAGCTTTTTTGAGTTGGAATAAATGATAAATGGGATGAAAACCAGAATCAGGAAAAGACATGGTGCAGATTGCAGATTTGACGGTCCTGGGAAAAAGCTATTTCCGGATTATTTGGGATCAATGGCGTGTGTCCTTCCTGAGTTCAGAGATCATTACATTTGCTGTGATCCTGATACTGGCGAGATCCGGGCGGAAAAAGAATGTATTTTCAGGAGAAAGGATATAAAATGAATTTCGAGCGTGTAAAAAGAGAAGAAGCAGATACAGTTCTGAAGCTGTACCGTTCATTGCTGGGGACGCCCTATTGTGTGTGGACAGAGGAGTATCCTTCAGAAAAAGAAGTGGAATTTGATCTTTCCAGAGATGCGCTGTTCTGTATGCGGGACGATGCGGGAAGTATCGCAGGTGTGATCTCCATTGATGATGATCCAAATGTGGAATGTCTCACATGCTGGTCAGAAACCATGGTGCCGTCAGCGGAGGTCTCCCGGGTAGGAGTATGTCAGGAATTCCAGAATCAGGGGATTGCCGGGAAACTTCTTAAGGGTGTGATGGAAGAACTGAAGAAGCGGGGCTATAAAGCTGTACATCTTCTTGTTGCGAAGGACAATGTAAAAGCACTCCGTTCTTATGATAAGCTGAATTTTGAGAACGTGGGAGAGTGTGAACTCTGGGGACATATGTACTGGTGTTATGAGAAAGCATTATAAAAAATGAAAAACAGGTATCTTTTTGCCGGGCGGTAGATCGACCACCAATGTCAGATCGATAAGTGGTGGTCAATACACAGTCAGCAGAGAAGATACCTGTTTTTTGTTTGAAAGCAGATCAGATCCTCCGGCAGCTGTCCCTTTCGATCAGCTGGTGAGGTACAATGATCTTTGTGGCCGGAAGGCTCGGATTTTCGATATGACTGATCATCTGCGTGGCTGCTTCCATTCCAAGCTGCCCGGAGTTAATATCAATGGAGGTCAGCTGAGGCGAAGTCAGTCTGGCAAAAAGTGAGTTGTTAAAGGAAAGAATGGACAGATCCTCCGGTATGGAGATATCTGCTTCCATACAGATCCTTTCCAGGGAAAGCGCCAGAATATCATCACTGACAAGCACAGCTGTAGGGCGCTCCTCACTTAAAAGCAACTTTCGAAGCTCCTGAAACTCATTCTGGGAAGCGGCAGGAACCTCTATACAGTATTCGGGCTGTACGGTTAATCCGTGGCTGATCAGCGCAGTCATATAGCCGGTTTTGCGGTCTGCGGAAAAGACCAGGGAATTATCTACACCCAGATAAGCGATCTTCCGGTGGCCCAGAGCATAAAGATACTCCGTTGCCTCCTGTCCGGCCAGAAGGTTGTCATTATCGATATAGATCGTATGATTGGTGTATTGTGCCGGTTTTCCGATCAGGATATAGAGAAGTCCTTCACTGAAAAGAAAATCAATAACAGGATCATTCACACGGGAATAAAGAACAATAAATCCGTTAACCTTACCGCTTCTGGACATGGAACGTACTGCGTTAAGGATCTCTTCTTCATTCTGACCGGTAACAATGGTGCTGATATACTGATGTGCGTTACAGTAGTGGCTGATACCCCGGATCGTCTCAAGGTAAAAAGAATTCTCGTATGTCTCCTTTGGGGACGGAGGCAGGATGATACCGATGGAGCGGGAAATCTGTGCTGCCAGGTTACTGGCCTGAAAATTCGGCTCATAGCCAAGCTCCGCCATGGCTCTGCGTACACGTTCCTTGGTTTCTTCACTGATAGATGGATTATTTTTGCAGGTTCTGGAAACGGTGGACGGGGACACCCCGGCCAGAGCTGCCACATCTTTGATGGTTACTGCCATAAATTTGCCTCCTCACGGATATGCCGGATCAAAGCGGAAGTATGCCTCTGATCCGGCTTTTTTATCTCAGTCTGATAGAGATATTGTAGTTCATAACAAGGATACTGTCAAACATATTGCACGGAAAATTGCATGAAATTGCGTAAAAACAGATGCACAGAAAATCAGGTAGTGAGATGCAGACAGATTCTGTTTGACACAATGAAAAACTGCACAAAATCAGGATGTAAAAATTGTAAGAAAGGTAGAAAAGACAAAAACGCATTGCACTTCATGCAAAATGGACGTATAATTTACGCAAACGGTTGCGTAGATTATATGAATATGCATCCGTGAGAGGATAATAGATAAGATGCTCTGAGATGCAGGGCTCAACATAAGGAGAGAAAAGATATGGATAAAAGAGCAGCCGGCATTCTGATGCCGATCACAAGCCTGCCGTCAGAGTACGGCATCGGATGTTTTTCAAAGAGTGCCTATGATTTTGTGGACTGGCTGAAAGAAGCGGGACAGAGCTACTGGCAGATCCTCCCGCTGGGACCTACCAGTTACGGAGATTCTCCGTACCAGTCCTTCTCCACTTTTGCGGGAAATCCGTATTTTATCAGCCTGAAGGCACTGGTGGAGGAAGGCGTCCTTACAAAGGAGGACTGTGATAAGGTCAGCTGGGGAAGAAGAGCAGACAGCGTAGACTATGAAAAAATCTACAAAGGCCGTTATAAGCTTCTCCGCAAAGCTTACGAAAACAGCAACACCAGCGAGAATCCGGATTATCAGAAATTTGTTGCAGAAAACAGCTGGTGGCTTTCCGACTATGCACTTTTTATGGCAGTAAAGGATCAGTTCGGCGGTGTTGAGTGGACAAAATGGGCAGAGGATATCCGCCTTCGCTGGGCAAATGCCATGGACTACTATCGCAGAGAATTATATTTTGATATTGAATTCCAGCAGTATATGCAGTTCAAATTCTATGAGCAGTGGATGAAACTGAAAAAATATGCCAACGAAAAAGGCATTCAAATCATCGGAGATATCCCGATCTATGTAGCTATGGACAGTGCAGATACCTGGGCTCATCCGGAGCTTTTCCAGCTGGATGAGGAGAATGTGCCGGTGGCTGTAGCCGGATGCCCGCCGGACGGTTTTTCCGCAACAGGACAGCTTTGGGGAAATCCACTGTACCGCTGGGATTACCACAGAAATACAGGATATCAGTGGTGGATCTCCAGACTGAGCTACGTATTCCGCCTTTATGATGTGGTAAGGATCGACCATTTCCGTGGCTTTGACGAGTATTTTTCCATTCCATACGGTGCAGAAAATGCCATTGGCGGTCACTGGGAAAAAGGTCCCGGGATCGATCTGTTCCGTAAAGTGGAGCAGGCCCTTGGCTGGAAGCAGGTCATTGCGGAGGATCTTGGCTATGTGACAGATTCTGTGCGTCAGCTTGTCCATGACAGTGGATTCCCGGGAATGAAGGTCCTGGAGTTTGCGTTTGATTCCAGAGATTCCGGCTGTGCCAATGATTATCTTCCACACAACTATCCGGAGAACAGTGTGGCATACACAGGAACCCATGATAATGAGACCATCGCCGGATGGTGGAAGAGCATTATGGCAAAAGAGCGTAAGCTTGCCAGGGATTATCTCTGTGATAACTATACACCGGATAAAGAGCTGCATAAATGCTTTATCAGCCTGGTTATGAGAAGCAGTGCAAAGCTCTGTGTGATCCCTATGCAGGATTATATGGGCCTGGATAACAGCTGCAGAATGAACCAGCCTTCCACAGTAGGAAAGAACTGGAAGTGGAGGATCCGCAAAAGGGAGCTGACTGTGAAGCTTCAGAAAGAGATCCAAGGTCTTGCACTTCGCTACGGACGTATGAACTGGTCTGATTAAAAGAGAAATCCAAGAGACATATTCCATTTAAACGGGACGTGAAAGAAAGTAGAAAGATTTTAGATAGAATCGTGATTTTTTATGTGATATAATGCTGTTTCGTGGAGGCGGCTGTCAGTAAAAGGTAAGGCTGACAGCTGCCTTATTGTATTTTCAGATCTGCGGTAAATGATAAAGTGATACATTTATATATGCAGAAGATCAGAAGAGAGTGTCTGATCTGTAGCAGTGGATAATCCTGAATAACGGAAGATTTTTTACAATAAGGGGAGAATTATGACAGGAAAAACACACGCGGCAGTCGGACTCGGAACAGTGCTGGCAGTTACACAGCCCTCTACGGTTTCCGGTCTGGTACTTGCGGCAGGAACAGGAATGCTTGGAGCATTGATCAGCGACATTGATGTGGGAACCTCCAAATCCCATAAGGATGCGGACAGGATCACACTGATCGCGGTACTGCTTGTGGCAGCAGAGATCGCATTGAATTATTTTTATGATTTTTCCATCTGGGAAAAGATCCGCAATAACCAGTCTATGGCGCCGGTTGCCATGGGAGTTATTATTTTTATTGCAGTCTGCGCCTTTGGAAAAAATCAGCCGCACCGGTCATTTATGCATTCGATCATGGCTATGGCCATTTTAAGTGCAGCCATATCCATGGTGTCCGTGAAGCTGGTCCTTTATTTTGTGGTTGGATTCGCATCACATCTGGTGCTGGACTGCTTTAACCGGAAACGGGTACGGATCCTGTATCCGCTGCCGGGCGGCATTGCGCTGGATTTCTGTAAGGCAGGAGGCTTTGTGGATTCCCTGCTTTTTAAGCTTGGATCTGTAGCTGTGATCTTTGAGATCGTATATCTGGCTGTGCAGATGGGAGAGAACTGGAAGCTTTTTCGAATGTAGAGGATGTTTTATTTACCGATTACGGATAATTTTATATGGGGCAGATATTGCAGGAACTGAAGGTTAGAGCGTGTTTGAAAAATCATTCCCGTAATCTGCACGCCCCACTTTGCGGTATATTTTACCCGAATTCAGTTGCCGTAGCCCGCTACGGCGCCCTCATCCGGACAAAATCTCCCACAAATTGTGACGCACATCTTGCAGAAAGCCTTTTTCAAACACGCTCTAAGCCAAAAAAGGAGCAGATTTTCCAAATACGGAAGATCTGCTCCTTTTAACCGAATCAAGGGAGTCCCCTGTTTCAATTACGAATATCCACCTGACGGTTTATAAGTGTGATCATTTATTCTTTCTGATCCTGCAGGCGCATGCTGTGTAAAGTACGTCTGTGGAAGAATTCAGTGCTGTCTCACAGGAATCCTGGATCACGCCTACGATGAAACCGACACCAACTACCTGCATGGCAACATCATTGGGGATTCCGAAAAGGCTGCAGGCCATCGGGATCAGAAGAAGAGAACCGCCGGCAACTCCGGAAGCACCAGCCGCGCTTGCAGCAGCCAGGATGCAGAGGATCAGAGCGGTCGGGAAGTCTACGCTGATACCAAGTGTGTGTGCAGCTGCCAGAGCCATGATGGAAATGGTGATCGCTGCACCACCCATGTTGATGGTCGCACCAAGAGGGATGGAGATGGAGTAGGTATCCTCATCAAGTTCGAGATCCTTGCACAGCTCCATGTTTACCGGAATGTTGGCGGCAGAGCTTCTTGTAAAGAAGGCTGTGATACCACTGTCCTTCAGGCAGCGCAGAACCAGCGGATATGGATTCTGGCGTGTGCAGATGAAAGTAATGATCGGGTTGATCACCAGTGCGACAAAGAGCATGGTTCCCACCAGTACACAGATCAGACGGCCATAGCTTAACAGTACGCCAAGCCCCTGCTCGGAGATGGTTGTGAAGATCAGGCCCATGATACCAAATGGAGCAAGGCTGATGATCCATCTTACGGCTGTGGAGGTTGCATCGGAAATGTTTTCGATGACAGTCTTGGTAGTTTCACTTGCGGCCTTCAGTGCGATACCGAAGATGATGGCCCATGCAAGGATACCGATATAGTTGGCGTTGACAAGTGCGTCAACCGGGTTGGAAACAATGTTCATCAGAAGGTTTTTGAGGACCTCTGCAACACCGCTTGGCGGAGTGACGTCGGAAGTATTTGTATTTTCGGAAAAAGTCAGCATGATCGGGAACAGGCGGCTGGAGATCACAGCTGCCAGTGCTGAGAGTATATTTCCCAGAAGATAAAGTACAACAACGAATTTCATGTTTGTTTTCTGGCCTTTTCCCATGTGGCACAGAGAGCTCATTACCAGGAAGAACACCAGAAGCGGAGCAATTCCACGAAGAGCACCGACGAACAGATCACCGAGAATGGAGATCACAGATGCCTGAGGGATCGCAAGTCCGAGAATGATACCAACGATCAGACCACAGATGATACGCTTGATCAGGTTGATGCTGTTCCATTTTTGAATCAGTTTTTTCATAACTAGTTTCCTCTTTCCTATTGTGTGAGTGTGCTAAAAAATGCTGAGCCGCAAAGCAACGATCCAGTGTAAAGGGCGGATCGTTCTAAGCCGGTATTACTGCATCGCGTAAAAGCACAACAGGATAATTATATACAATTATGTCCGCCTTGTAAAGACAAATGTACATAAAACGCGAGAAAGATATAAAAAGCGCCAGATCAATGCTTCGTCTGGCGCTATATATTTGAAGTATCAGGTCCGAATTTTCCGGAAGCTTACAGCAAAGAACAGAACCTCCGCAAAGCCTGTAATTCCCCATGAGAAAATATACAGGAGATAAAGTGAGGAAATGGTCTGGAAGTGTGCAAACACCGTATAGAACCAGATGACACGGAATACACAGGATCCCAGAATGATGATGATGGTCGGTGGGATACTTTTTCCGATGCCACGGGAAGCGGCGATACTGCAATCCATAAAACAGCTGAAGGCATAGCTGAAGCCCATGATCCGGATCCTCTCCATGCCGGCATCGATGACTGCCGGTTCTGTGGCAAACAGTGACAGAAACTGCGGACCGAAAACAAGAAGCAGTCCACCAAGGATCGCGCCTGCGATGAAGGCATAGGTAAGGCTGATCCCATAAGTTTTCAGCATACGTTTTTTATTTCCGGCACCCCAGTTCTGACCGATGAAGCTTGCGCATGCAGTATAGAAAGCAAACATGACGTTGTAGATCAGAGAGTCTGCATTTGCGGCAGCGGCATTTCCGGAAACCGTGACTGCATCGAAGGAGTTGACACCGGCCTGTACGAACAGATTTGCAATGGCAAAAATCCCATTCTGCAGACCTGTGGGAATACCAAGAAGCAGTACTGCTTTACAGGCCTTCGGGTGAAGACGGAGCTTACGCAGGGATACCCTGCATTCGTCTTTTCTCCGAAGGAGGTGGATCATTACCAGCGCTGCGGAGATATACAGTGCGATCGCGCTGGCAGTTGCCACACCTGTGGCGGCCATATGACAGACGATAACGAAAAACAGGTTCAGAAGAACGTTGATCACTCCGGCAATGGAAAGATAGATCAGCGGTCGCTTCGTATCGCCGCGGGCACTTAATACGCCGTTACCGAAATTGTATACAGCCATGGCCGGCATACCCAGAGCATAAATCTTCATATATAAAACAGCCTGGTCCATCAGCTCCGGTTTCGTATTCATCATGGACAGCATCTGTCCGGAAAACAGAAGACAGACGACACAGACCAGAAGTCCTGCGATGGCACAGAGAAGAAGAGATGTATGGATCGTTTCTTCGGTACCTTTTCTGTTTTCGGCACCAAGTTCGTGTGCTACACGAACATTGACTCCGGCGCCCATGCCGATCAGGATTCCGGTAAATAAAGTGACCAGCAGAGTTGTGGAACCCACAGCTCCAAGTGCCATGTAATCTGCAAATCGCCCCACAACCGCAACATCACTTAAATTAAAAAGAACCTCCAACACCTGGGACCCCATCAGGGGAAGGCTAAAGAGGAGGATATTTTTCCAGAGAGAGCCGGAAGTCATCTCAATGGAAGACGTTTTCTTTTTTTCATTTTCACACATAGTTTACCTCATAAAAATTATAAAAAATTCCTTCATCCAAGGTATACAATACTATGTTGGAATAGGTTTGTAAAGAGGGGAAAATAGCTCTTTTACCAGGCGCAGAGGTTTGTTTTTATTTATAGATTCTACATTGATTTCAGTACGAACAATGATATAATAAATGAGAGCAATAAGAAAGTATTTTCAGAAATATTGGAAATATAAAATACAGCAGACTAAGGAGGAACTCAATACAATGAAAATCGGAAATGATATTTATTATGTAGGAGTAAACGATCATCAGGTAGACCTGTTTGAGGGACAGTATGTAGTGCCAAACGGAATGTCCTACAACTCCTATGTGATCAAAGATGAGAAGATCGCAGTTATGGACACTGTAGATGCTGGTTTCACAGAAGAGTGGCTGGGAAAAGTTGCAGAGGTTCTGGATGGTGCGAAACCGGATTATCTTGTAGTCCAGCATATGGAGCCGGACCATGCAGCAAATATTGAGAATTTCATGAAAGCATACCCGGATACAACTGTTGTTGCCAACACAAAGACCTTTACCATGATGGAGAATTTCTTCCGTGGAATGGATCTGGAAGGAAAGAAACATATTGTAGCCAACGGTGACACCCTGACACTTGGAAAACACGTCCTTACTTTCGTATTTGCACCGATGGTTCACTGGCCGGAGGTTATGGTTACATATGACAGCACAGACAAAGTTCTGTTTTCCGCAGACGGCTTTGGCAAATTCGGAGCTCTTGATGTAGAAGAGGACTGGGACTGCGAAGCACGTCGCTACTATATTGGAATCGTCGGAAAATACGGTCCGCAGGTACAGAAGCTTCTCAAGGCAGCAGCAACTCTTGATATCCAGACCATCTGCCCGCTTCACGGACCGATCCTTACTGAAAATCTTGGACATTATCTGGAGAAATATGATATCTGGTCTTCTTATAAAGTAGAGAGTGAAGGAGTAATGATCGCCTACACATCTGTATACGGACATACAAAGAAAGCAGCAGAGCTTCTTGCACAGAAGCTGGAGGAAAAGGGCTGCCCGAAGGTTGTTGTCTGCGATCTTGCAAGAGAAGACATGGCAGAGGCAGTGGAGGATGCTTTCCGCTACGGCAAGCTGGTACTGGCCAGCATTACATACAACGGAGAAGCATTCCCGTTTATGCGTACATTCATCGAGAACCTGACAGAGCGTAATTACCAGAACCGCACCATCGGCCTCATTGAGAACGGAAGTTGGGCACCGACTGCAGCTAAAGTCATGAAAGGAATGTTCGAGAAGAGTAAAAATATCACATGGCTTGAGAACAATGTAAAGATCATGTCCTCCCTCAGCGATGAGAATGTGGCAGAGATCGATGCAATGGCAGAGGAGCTCTGCAAGTAATTTCTGAATACCAGAACAGCTTATAAAAAATAAAGATATAACATAATAAAAAGACGTGGATCCGTAAGGCCACGTCTTTTTTATTTACCAAGTAACAGTTACATCCTCTTACACCACATAAATCCATAAGCCGGAAGCTTCACGTCCTTAAGCTCCAGTGTCTGATCAGTGATCAGATCGCGGAAGGTTCCCTCCTCCTGCATCCAGGCAGTTTTTTCGCTGTCACTGAAATTGAAGATTCCGATGAAACGTTCGTTTCCTTTCTGGCGGAGGATGCAGAGAATGCTGTCATCATGAACATCGTATGTATATACATCACAGTCCTTATCAAAAACAGATTCCTGGCTGCGGATCTGCTCCATGCGGCTAAGAGTCTGGAAGATCTGTCCCTCAACGGAGGATTTGGAGTTCCTTTTTCCGGCAAGCTCCCACTGGAAAGCACCACGGTGGATATAGCGGGAATCTGCAGCCTTATCCGGATCCTCTTTATAGGAATAATCATTGAGACGTCCGATTTCATCGGAGCTGTAAAGCATCGGGATTCCGGACTGGGTAAGCATATATGCGTGAAGCATCAGATCCTCGCGGATACCCCTTTTCAGCTTCTCGTCATCTTTTTCAAAAAGAGCAGCCTCGATCCCGCACATGGAAGCGGTAGTTCCGCAGAAACGGGCATCCTGAGTTACCGGGTCATCATTATAGAGCTCTCCGCGGCTGTCGCTTCCCGGATGCTTTCCCGTAAAGAAATCATTCAGGTAACGCTTATGGGATGGCTCATCCATGCCCCATTCTTTCAGGGTAGCGAAATCAAGTCCCCAGCCGATATCGTCATGGCAGCGGAGATAATTCAGGAAAGTATACTGCTTCGGAAGGCTGTTCACAATATCCATCTGTTTTTTCAGAAGGCGGATATCACGGGTGGCAATGCTGTTCCAGGTTGTAGCCATTGTTGTTACATTGTAAAGCATATGGCATTCCGGTTTCTCCACGGTTCCAAAGTACGGAACAACTTTTTCCGGTTCCATAACAACCTCGCCCAGAAGAACAACACTCGGGCAGACGATCTCAGCGATCATACGCATCATACGGACGATGGTGTGAACCTGTTTCAGGTTACGGCAAGGAGTTCCCAGCTCTTTCCAGATATACGGAACCGCATCAATACGGATCACATCCATTCCCTGGTTTGCAAGGAAGAGGAAGTTGTACATCATCTCATTGAAAACACGGGGATTTCCGTAGTTCAGATCCCACTGATAAGGATAAAAAGTAGTCATGACATAATGACCGATATCCGGAAGCCAGGTAAAGTTTCCGGGAGCAGTGGTAGGGAATACCTGCGGTACGGTCTTTTCGTATTCGTCCGGAATCTCGCGGTTGTTGTAAAAGAAGTAACGGCTCATATATTCTCCGTCACCCTGGCGTGCTTTTTTTGCCCACTCGTGATCTTCAGAAGTGTGGTTCATAACAAAATCCATACACAGGTTCATTCCGTTTTTGTGGCATTTGTCAGCAAGGGCGGAAAGGTCTTCCATGGTACCAAGATCCGGGCGGACTTTGCGGAAATCCGCAACTGCGTAACCACCGTCGGAACGGCCTTTCGGGGTATCCAGGAAAGGCATCAGATGAAGACAGTTCACGTTGCATTCTTTCAGATATGGAAGTTTTGCGGAAACTCCTTTAATGTTGCCGGCAAAGTTGTCAATATAGAGCATCATGCCAAGCATATCTTTCTGGCGGAACCAGTCCGGATTTTTTTCTCTTTCGAGATCACGGTTTTTAAGAGCCCGGCGGCGTGCTGTAAAATACTGGTACATCTGATCGCAGAGCTCTGCAAACATATCGTCATTGTGATAAAGCTCTGTGTACAGCCATCGAAGCTCGTCGTGATGATGGTTTAAACGTTCCTGAAAAATTTCCTGATCTTTTTTCATGATTTCCTCCCTGAATAGATATTTATAGATGTCGGGAAACCTGTAAAATATTTCCCGGCGGTAATGGTTATCTGACATTTTTCCACAGAATTATAGCATGAAGTTTCCAGTACATGAATATACGGGTTGTTATGGAATATGGAAAAATGTTGTAAGTATTTTCAGTCTCCTGTTGTCTGCCGTCGTATCAGAACAGGAGTGATCTTTTTGTGGATCGGTTTTTGAAGCGGTGCCGGTTTTCTTTTCTTCATTTCGTTCATCTGTTCCACAAGCAGTTCCATGGTAGTCTGTGCGATCACATCAATCTGCTGTCCAATAGTAGTGATCGGGATGATGGACTCCGCAGCAATGGGTGAATTATCGAATCCGATGATCTGATATTCATCCGGCAGACAGTTGTATTTCTGGAAGATCAGATTGAGAAATATATTTGCGTAAGTATCATTGGATAAAAATATGCCTTTTTTCTGACCGGAATATTTACTGTCAATATCCTGAAAGATCACACGCATCTGTTCAAAAAGCTCCTGATAGGAATCACCGGAAACATTAAGGTTCAGTTCATAAGGAACATGATATTCCCGGCATGTTTCCTCAAAGGCACGGATACGGTCATAAGCCGGAATATTCTCAGGTACATGGACATTGATGTGGATTAGTACATCACACTGATTACGTATCAGCAGAGAAGTAGCCTGCATGCTGCCCATGTAATTGTCTGTTGTAACGCTGCATATATGTTCTGCTTCACGTTCAATGGCGATCACAGGAATATTATAGGAAGCCAGTTTTTCAGAGGAAAGAGTATGGCTGAGAACAATAAGTCCTTCAATCTTATAAGCCATCAGCTCGTCCAGATACTGCATTTCTTTCTCCGGGCCGCCATCACTGACAAAAACCAGAAATTTGTAATGATAATCGGAGTAACTTCGAAGAAGCTGTGTCAGCATTTCGGAATAATAATGAAGATAAAGGTTCGGGACAATGATCCCTACAAATTCGCTTTTTCCATTGGCAAGAACCCTGGCAAGCTTGTTTTTTCTGTAGCCGAGCTCATCAAGGGCTTTTGCGATCTTTTCCTGATTTTCCAGGGTCAGAGAATCCGGATGATTGAAATATCTGGAGATCGTAGTCTTGGAAAAACCAGTGTATTCTGCAATATCGGCAAATGTTACCTGCTTTTTAGCCATAAAAAAATAGTCTCCTTTTAACAGCAGAAAGTTATGATACGGAATGCAGATGTGATCATATAAGAGAAACCTGCAGACCGTACAGGATAATTGGATTGATGTAATTAAGTATAACAATACAGACGTTAAATAGCAATAAAAAAAATAACCAGTTAAGTTACCGGTAACTTTTCTTGAATAAATTAACGAAAAAGGTTGACAGAAGCTATGTCATATAGTAGTATCAAATTATAAAGTAACCGGTTACTTTACCGGTTACTAAACAAGAACGAAAGAACAAAAACGGGAGGAAAAGAGAATGAAAAAAGGTTCTGCGAAAGCTGTTCCGGCAGGAAAAAGAACTGCTGCAGAAAAGCTTCAGTATGTGAAAAAGAACTGGCAGCTGTATGTGTTTTTTCTGCTGCCTGCACTTCTTCTGACGATCATCTTCAAATACGTGCCCATGGGTGGCGTACTGATCGCTTTTGAGGACTACAATGTCATTGATGGTGTATTTGGAAGCAAATGGGTAGGACTGGAATACTTCCGGAGATTTCTGGCATCACCGGATTTTATGAATTATCTTGTGAACACTTTGAAACTGAGTATTTACGGACTGCTGTGGGGATTTCCGATTCCGATCATCCTGGCACTTCTTCTGAATCAGATCCGGAGAGCCGGGATCAGGAAAAAAATTCAGCTTCTGATCTATGCGCCGAATTTTATTTCCGTTATCGTACTCTGCGGTATGGTTCGTATGTTTCTTTCACCGGTAGGTCCGCTGAATAAACTGATCGGTTCCGATGCCAACTGGATGACTATGCCGGCAGCATTTCGTACCATTTACATAGCCAGCGGAATCTGGCAGACAGCCGGATGGGCATCCATTATGTATACTGCAGCACTTGCCAATGCAAGTAAGGATCTGGAAGAGGCAGCAGTGGTGGATGGAGCAAATATCCTGCAGCAGATCTGGTATGTACAGCTTCCGGCTATTAAAAACATCATTGTGATCCAGTTTATCCTTCAGGCCGGAAATATTATGAGCATTGGTTTTGAAAAAGCATATGCACTGCAGACAGATATGAACCTTCCTGCATCTGAGATTCTTTCTACTTATGTATACAGAATCGGTCTTCTGAATGGAGACTATGGATATTCTACAGCAGTGGGGCTGTTTAATTCAGTGATCAATGTAATTCTTTTGATCTTTGTAAACTGGGTAGTCAAGAAACTGAATGACGGAGAGGGATTATAGGAGGTGCTGTTATGGCAAAAGCAAAGAAAAAGAAATATTCGGCATCTGACAAAGCCATTTTAGGAATCGGATACGTACTTCTGGGTGCATTTGTACTTTCCATTCTGGTTCCGCTTTTATATGTTGTGATCGCATCCTTTATGGATCCGAATGTGCTGAACAGCCAGGGGATCAGCTTTGATGTGCGGAAGTGGACGATCGATGCGTACCGCAGAGTTCTTGAAAATAATATGATCTGGAGAGGCTTTGCAAACTCATTTTTTTATTCCCTGGTGTTTACCATTATTTCAGTTCTGGTAACTCTGCTGGCAGCATATCCAATGTCCAAAAAAGAATTTGTGGGAAGAAATTTCTTCAATGTTATTTTTCTCATTACCATGTTTTTCGGTGGAGGAATGATCCCGACTTTTATCCTGATCAATCAGCTGCATCTGGTAAATACAATCTGGGCAATCCTGCTTCCGGGTGCGTTTAATGTCTGGAACATGATCCTTGCCAGAACCTATTATCAGTCTATCCCCAAGGAACTCAGAGAGGCATCTGCCATTGACGGTGCCACAGAAATCGAGCATTTTTTCAAGATTATGATGCCGGTATGCAAACCGATCATCGCAGTACTTGCACTGTGGTCCTTTGTAGGAATGTGGAACAGTTATTTTGACGCTATGATTTATTTGAATGATGCGAAACTGCAGCCATTGCAGCTGGTACTTCGTTCCATCCTTGTACAGAATACACCGCAGCCCGGAATGATCGCAGATATCCAGAGTACTGCACAGATGGCAAAGGTAGCGGAGCTTCTGAAATATGCTACGATCATTGTATCAAGTTTACCGCTTCTGATCATGTATCCATTCTTCCAGAAATATTTTGACCAGGGCATTATGGTTGGTTCTGTAAAAGGCTGATGACAGGAGGTTGATAATGATGAAAAAAAGAATGAAGGCATTATTGGCAATCGGGCTTTCTGCAATTATAATGGTATGCAGTGCCGGATGTGGAAACGGAAAAGAACACATGAAAGCAGAAACAGATCCGGATACCCCGGTGGAAGATGTGTCCTTTCCTCTGAAAGAAAAAGCAGAGCTGTCTTTTATTACCAGTGCACCTGCAACATCTACACAGGAACCTAATGAAAGAACGATCTTTGAAAGACTGGAAAAGCAGACCAATGTCCACATTGACTGGACCTGTTTTGTATCGGATCAGTTTGATGACAAAAAAAATCTGGCGCTGGCACAGTTCGGAAATCTTCCGGATGGACTTTTTAACGCAGGGATGAGTGATTATGATCTTCTTCGTTATGCCAAACAGGGAATCATTATTCCGGTAGAAAATCTGATTGATAAATACATGCCGAATCTTAAGGCTGTATTTGAAAAATACCCGGAATATAGAACAATGTGTACAGCACCGGACGGACATATTTATTCTTTCCCATGGATCGAGCAGCTTGGTGCGGGGAAAGAAGCCATTCAGGCAATTGGAGATATCCCCTACATTAATAAAAAATGGCTGGATTATCTGAAGCTGGACGTTCCGACCACAACTGAGGAACTGGAACAGGTTCTGATCGCTTTCCGCGACAATGCAGATAAACTGGAGCAAGAATTTGATATTGAGGGTGGTGTGATCCCGATGTCCTTTATCATCAATAATGGTGATCAGGATCCTGCAATTCTCATCAACGGATTCGGAGAAGGATATGGTGACACCGGTGATCATTTTGCAGTGAAAGATGATGGAACCGTTATTTATACAACTGTACAGGAAGGCTATAAAGAAGGTATCCAGTGGCTCCATCAGTTGGTAGAAGAAAAGCTGGTGGATCCGGAGGCTTTTACCCAGGAATGGTCAACTTATGTTGCAAAAGGTAAGAACCACAGATATGGTCTGTGTTTCACCTGGGATATTGCAAATATTGATAACAATGAAGATTATGTAATGCTCCCGGCGCTGGCCGGTCCGGATGGTCTTGTAAATATCACAAGACAGAATAACAGTGAAACCAGTGGCTTTGACAGAGGACGCTGCGTTCTGACTACAAGCTGTCGGAATACGGCACTGGCAGCAGCATGGATCGATCAGATGTATGCACCGATCCAGTCTCCGCAGAATAACTGGGGTACTTACGGGGAAAAAGATTCATTTAATATCTTTGAGATGTCCGAGAATGCAGAAGGTGGTCAGATGCTGAAACATATGGATCTGGGAGATGCATCTCCGGTAGAGGTTCGTGAAGCACAGTCTGTAAACGGACCGTTGGCAATACTTAACGAGTATTACGATGTATATGTAACAGAGCCGGCAGATGCAAAATGGCGTCTCGACAATATGCATGAAACATATCTTAAGGATATGAACAGTAAATATGTGTATCCGAATGTATTTATGAGTATTGATGATACCAATAAGGTATCTCAGTACGACACAGATATCAAGAAGTATGCGGAACAGAAAAAAGCAGACTGGATCTTGAATGGCGGCATCGATAAAGAATGGGATTCCTATCTGAAAAAGATGGAGCAGTATGGACTGTCTGATTATCTGGCAATCAAACAGAAATATTTTGACCAGTATCAGAAGTCTCTTAGTGAGACAGAGAAATAAAAACAGAAAAAGATACCGGTCAGAAACATAAAAAAGAAAGAGAGAGCAGAGTATGAGTGAAAAACTTGAAAAAGCACGTCTTTATGAAATAGAGGAAGCAAAAAATATCCCGCAGGAAGAGAAACCGGCCTTTCATGTATCTGCACCGGTTGGCTGGATCAATGATCCCAATGGATTTTCTGTTTTTAAAGGAAAGGTACATCTTTTTTACCAGTATCATCCTTACAGCCGTGACTGGGGCCCTATGCACTGGGGCCACAGTGTGACGGAGGATATGATCAGATGGGAGCAGCTTCCTGCAGCGCTTGCACCGGATCAGGAATATGATCGAGAGGGATGCTTTTCCGGAAGTGCTATTGAAGCGGATGGAAAACAGGCTTTGATCTACACAGGAGTTACAACAGAAAAGCTGCCGGATGGAAAAGAAGAAGTCCGGCAGAATCAGTGCATTGCCTGGGGTGACGGAAAAGATTATGTAAAGGCAGAGAAAAATCCGGTAGTCACCGGGGATATGCTTCCGGAGAAATGCAGCAGAGTTGATTTCCGTGATCCGAAGGTATGGGAAGATAACGGAACATACCATATGCTCGTAGGATGCCGCAGCGAAGAAATTCCTGGACAGGTAGTTCTGTTTTCCAGTAAAGATTTGAAAGAATGGAAATTTGAAACAATTCTTGCGGAGAACTCCACAGGAGAAATCGGTGTTATGTGGGAATGCCCCGATTTCTTTCCGCTCGGGGATAAACATGTGCTGATCTGTTCTCCGCAGCATATGCGTGCAAAAGGGTATGAGTTTCATAATGGACATAATTCCCTGTATTTTATGGGAGATTATGACAGCGAAAAACATACATTTGAAAAAGACGCACCGGTAAGTCTGGACTACGGACTTGATTTTTATGCGCCGCAGACAACCCTTCTTCCAGATGGAAGAAGAGTGATGATCGCCTGGATGAAATCCTGGGATAGCTGTGTGATCAAGGAAAAGCAGAGATGGCAGGGAATGATGACTCTTCCGAGAGAGCTGGAATATCGTGACGGAAAGATCTGGCAGAAGCCGGTCCGAGAAATTGAGAATTATCGGAAAAACCGTTGCTGTTATGAGAATGTAAAAGTGGGTGAGAGCTTAAGCCTTGAAGGCGTCCGTGGCCGAATGATCGATCTGACTGTGGAACTGCAGAACGCAGATGGCATCATGGATGGAAGCAGGAACTCCGGAAATCCAAATCAGGAAGCATTGGATGTGTACAATGAGTTCCGGATCGAGCTTGCACGCAATGAAGAATATACAACGGTCTTTACCTATGATCGAAAAAGACAGATACTGGAAATCGACAGAACCTGGAGCGGGGTGCAGCGTGATGTTGTATGTACAAGAAAGCTCCAGATCACAGATGACAGACAAAATCTGAAGCTGCGTTTTATCCTGGATCGAAGCTCCATAGAGCTTTTTATCAATGATGGAAGCAAAACTGCGACTACCGTGATCCCAACACCAGTGGAAGCAGATGAGATCCTGTTTCACAGTGACGGAAATGCTGTGATCCAGGTTGAGAAATATGATATTGTGTTGTAGAAGCCTCTCAAATATTGACAATTTCTCTATTTTTGTATAACATAGGGGAAGTTGCTTACGCCGGATCAGGAGTTATTCGTATCTCCTGATCCGGCATATATTTACAGGAGAGGAACACAGGAATGTTTTATCAGTTAAAAATCACAAGAAAAGGAACGAAACCGCCGGTATGGAGACGTTGTACTGTTGCGGCTGACGTTACATTTGCAAATATGGCAGCCATGCTTGAAAAACTGGTTCAGTATCCGGCAGGCAGCCTATATGAGATTGAATTTTTTCAGAAAAAAGTACAGATCCGTGAGAACGGTGACGGAGAAGCGAAGAATAATTTCACATTATTAAATGCAGGCGAGACAGAGACTGCAGAGCTTATGGATTCCGAGAAATGGTTTACCTTCCGTCAGTATGGTGCGGATAAGGAAACTCCGGAATACAGAGTTGATATTGAGAAGAAAGACGAGGGAACAGCAGAAGCTCCTTCTATTATAAAAGAAGTAAAGGGTGAGGATGATCCGTACTGGACAGAGGCACCAGAGCTGGGATGCACTGCAGCAGTTGAAACTGAGGTGGAAACAGCCAAAGCATCTGAAGACATTGCTGCAACAGTAGCGGCAGTAGAGGCAGCAGCCAGAGCTGCAAAAGCAGATGAGGCAGCCACAGGCAGCAGAAGAAATCCTACAGTAAAAGATTTCCTCATGTCCTATCGTAAAGAAGACCTTCTCAGCATTGCAGGTGAGCTTGGACTTCACTGCAAGGGAATGGATCAGGAAGAGATCGCCGCAAAGGTTGCCGCAGAGGTTCTTAAACCGGAGGTTATGAAAGCAAGCTTCCTCGTAGCAGACGATCAGGAGGTACTGGCTTTTGAGGCGGCTATTCAGAGAAAATGCTTCCATGTTGCAGAGGATGAGTGGAATACGTTAGAATGGCTGAACGATATGGGCTACCTTGTTTCCTACAGTGATGATTACGCAGAAGTTCCGGCAGAGGTTGCAGCTGTTTACGATCAGATCAATACACCGGAGTTCCGGACACTTCGCAGCCAGGTAAACTGGCTGAAGGATTGTCTTATTATGGTAAGCTATCTGTATGTATCTGCACCGGCAAAGACCGTATATGAGATGTTTAAGCAGAGAAAAGGTTTTGACATCGGATATGACAGCTTCATCGAGCTGTATCATACCATTCCGGAGAAGGCCTGTATCTGTGAGCTTGCGGAGGATCAGCTGATCCTGAAATCCGCACTGGTCAATAACATCTACAAGGATATCGAGAGACGTCAGGGTGGACGGAAATTCTATATTCCGTCTGTAGATGAGATCCTGGATTATTCCGAAAACGGGTATCCGACAAAATCTGCTTCTTACCAGAGACTGGGCAGATTTCTGCTGGATGAGATAAAGGTTTCCGATGCAGTGAAGGATCAGGTACTGTTCTTTATTTACAAAGAATGCTCCATGGATGGCAGAATGTCAGCGATCATGGAAAACCTGAACCAGAAGGGGATCCAGTTTAACGATGAGCAGCTTGAGAAATTTACAAAGCTGATCATGGAGGCAAACAATAACACAAGAATGCTGGAATTCCGCGGTTACACACCGAATGAGATCTCAGGAGCAGTATGGCCGTTTGCCACAGGCAAGCCGCACACTGCAATGCCGAACAGCTTTGTGCCGACAGCAATGCCGATGCAGCCGGCATCTGCAAGAAAAATCTATCCCAACGATCCGTGTCCGTGCGGAAGCGGTAAGAAATATAAGAAGTGCTGCGGAAGAAGATAATTCTGCAGAAAATTTACCGTAATTCCGGAGCTGAAAGTTCCCATAGATCGTTGCGGAGCGACTGCGCTCATGAGTGAGCAGCGAACACGGATGATCTGGTCCGATTTATCGTTTGATGCAGTATCTCCGGAAATACCATACAAATTAATATAAGACAGTTCGTTTGTACCATCCTGTCTATAAATAAAACCAGGGCTGAAGAAGATGTGAGAATCAGGGCAGACTCGTGGCGGGTCTGCCCTTTTTTTACTTTAACTGGATCAAGGCCGGGAACCCGGCTTTTTTATTTATGGAAATATCCGGATGGTGTGACAGATCCAGAAGGAGGAAAAATTTATGTATCAGTTAAAAACAGAAGCAGATTTCGATTCGGCACACTTTCTGTCCGGTTACACCGGCAAATGTTCCAACATCCATGGTCATCGCTGGCATGTGGAGATTGAGATCGAAAGCCGGAAGCTGGAGAAAAACGGTCAGGGGCGAGGGATGCTGGTAGACTTCGGAGATCTGAAAAAGGATCTTCGGGAGCTGGCAGATTCCATGGATCACACGCTGATCTATGAAGAAAATACATTACGTCCGAAAACGCTGGAAGCACTGGATGAGGAAGGCTTTCATCTGGTGAAGGTTCCCTTTCGCCCTACAGCAGAGAATTTTTCAGAGTATTTTTTCAGGAAAATGGAAGAAAAGGGCTATCCTGTAAAAAGAGCTGTTGTTTACGAAACACCAAATAACTGTGCAGCTTACCGGGAAACGGAAGAAGAAACGGAGGCGGTATGGCTATGAGGACCTATCAGGTTGTAGAGAAATTTGTCAGCATCAACGGAGAGGGCAGACGGGCAGGAGAGCTTGCCGCTTTTATCCGGTTTAAGGGCTGCAATCTTCAGTGTAGCTATTGTGATACCAGCTGGGCAAATGAGCCGGGGTGTGAAAGTGAAAGGCTGACAAAAGAAGAGATTCTTTCCTGGATCCGCGAGGCAGGTGTAAAAAATGTGACACTTACAGGCGGGGAACCACTTTTACGGAAAGGCATGGAGGAGCTGATCGAGGCAATTCTGGAGGATCCATCCCAGCGGGTGGAGATTGAGACCAATGGAAGCGTAGATCTGAAGCCTTATCATATATTAAAAAAACGTCCGTCCTTTACCATGGATTATAAAACACCGGACAGCGGCATGGAAAAAGAGATGCTCCTTTCCAATCTGGAGCTTCTGGGCAGTGAGGATACGCTGAAATTCGTGGTCAGCAGCCGCAGAGATATGGAAAAAGCCCTGGAAATCCTGGAAAAGTACAGGCTGGTCGGAAAAACGGCAGTTTATTTCAGCCCTGTATTTGGCAGGATCCAGCCGGTGGAGATCGTGGATTTCCTTATGGAAAAAAAGCTCAACGATGTAAAGCTTCAGATCCAGCTTCATAAGGTGATCTGGGACCCGCAGAAACGGGGAGTATGACAGGAAAACATATCACAATATAACAAGAAATACCGCAGAAAAGGAGAACGCTATGAAAGCACTTGTACTTGCAAGCGGCGGTGTGGATTCCACCACCTGCCTGGGGCTTGCCGTAAACAAATATGGAAAAGAGAATGTAATTGCATTAACAGTAGCTTACGGACAGAAGCACACAAAAGAAATCGAGGCTGCCAGAAAAACAGCAGAATATTACGGAGTGGAGCATCTTTATCTGGATCTGGAGCCGATCTTCCGGTACAGTGACTGTTCGCTTCTGAAGCATTCAGACAGAGAGATCCCGCACGAAAGCTATGCAGAGCAGCTGAAGGAAACCGATGGCTCACCGGTTTCAACCTATGTGCCGTTCCGGAACGGATTGTTTCTTTCTTCGGCAGCAAGTATTGCGCTGTCAAAAAACTGCAGTGTGATCTATTACGGAGCACATGCGGATGATGCAGCCGGAAATGCATATCCGGACTGCAGCAGTGCGTTTCACAATGCGATCAACGAGGCAATCTATCAGGGAAGCGGCGGCCAGCTGAAGGTTGAGGCGCCTTTTGTCAGCTGCACAAAGGCAGAGGTCGTAAAAACCGGCCTGGAGCTGAATGTTCCTTATGAACTGACCTGGAGCTGTTACGAAGGCGGCGAAAAGCCCTGCGGTGTGTGTGGAACCTGTATTGACAGAGCAGAGGCATTCCGTCTCAATGGAGTGAAGGACCCGGCACTTGACAGATAGATCGGATCAAAAATATCCGTTTGACCATAGAAAGGAAAAAAATATGAGCAGAGAAAACCTAGAAAAAGAAGGGATCACCCTTCTCGGAAATCAGAAAGTAAAATATCCGGACAATTATGCTCCGGAGGTACTGGAAACATTTTTGAACAAGCACCCGGACAACGATTACTTTGTAAAATTTAACTGCCCGGAATTTACAAGCCTTTGTCCCATTACCGGACAGCCGGATTTCGCGACGATCACGATATCCTACGTACCCGGTGAAAAAATGGTGGAGAGCAAATCTCTGAAGCTGTATCTTTTCAGCTTCCGCAATCACGGAGATTTTCATGAGGATTGCGTGAACATCATTATGAAGGATCTGATCCGTCTTATGGATCCGAAATACATTGAGGTCTGGGGAAAATTTACGCCGAGAGGCGGCATTTCCATTGATCCATACTGCAATTACGGAAAAGCCGGAACCAGATGGGAGGAGATTGCCTGGAAACGTCTGACAGAGCATGACATGTACCCGGAAAAGATCGATAACCGGTAGAAAAACTAAAAGTCCCTGTTTTCACTGCGAAAAGCAATGAAAGCAGGGGCTTTTGTTTAGGTGCGCCTAGCGGCGCAGGTTTATCTTTATGACAGCCGGATGCACTCCGATTCTGTGCCAAACAGATCAGCGATCACATCGTGCACGGTTTCGATCTTATCTGCCATATAGGCCTTTGCTCCGCAGAACAGCAGGCCGTTTTCCACGTCGCCCTTTACGGCGGCGATCAGCTTGTCTGTAATGCAGTAAGGGATCTCGCCGGGGGAACATTTGGCAAGGCAGCGGTGGCAGGGACTGTGCGGGATCTTTTCTCCGGCCATGACGTGCTGCATGAAGGGATTCATAATGGCACGTCCCGGCATACCTACCGGACTTTTTACAATGGCAATGTCGTCCTTTGCGGCGTGGATCAGGGATTCTTTCAGCCGGATGTCTGCGTCACATTCTTCCGTTGGTATAAAACGGGTGGCGACCTGAACGCCGTCCACACCAAGATCAAGGACATGCTTTACATCCTCGTGCGTGGCGATGCCGCCGGCAGCTACTACAGGGATTTCCGTGCCGAATTTTGCGGCATAGCTTTTTACAGTCTGGACGATCTTTCGGATCTCATTGTCGTAGGCTTCCGGTGTATAGGAATCCAGCTCTTCCTTGTGGAAGCCCAGATGACCGCCTGCCTGGGGACCTTCGATCACCACAAGGTCTGCAGTGCGCTTGTACTTCCTTTCCCAGTATTTCAGGATAACCTTTGCAGATTTGTCCGTTGAGACGATGGGGGCAATCTTTGTTTTGCTTCCGCTGACAAGAGCAGGGAGCTCTGTAGGAAGTCCTGCGCCGGAGATGATCAGGTCAGCGCCGGCATGGACAGCGGCTTTTACATGAGATGCGTACTCCTTCAGTGCAACCATGATGTTGTAGCCGATGATACCGTCAGGAGAAATCCTGCGTGCTTTTTTCATCTCGGACAGGATAGCCCGCTGGTTGGCTTCTTCGGTATTCCGGTCGAAATCCTTTTCCCGGTAGCCGATCTGAGCGGTGGAAATGATTCCAATCCCGCCTTCCTTTGCAACGGTGCCTGCCAGACGGCCAAGGCTGATACCAACGCCCATTCCACCCTGGATCAGGGGAAATTTCGTAAGTTTATCACCGATTTTAAAATTCTTCATAATGATCAGATCCTCACATTCATTTGCTTTCGTTAAATAATTTTAGTATAAAATAGTTTTATTATCAAAGTATATCATAACAGGGGAATTTGTCAATGTAAATGTAGGTGAATCAGGGAAGTCCCCTGCTTCAATTGCGAACATCCGTCGGACCAGATTTTGTTAAAATCCACTTTGTTGACAGAACAGAAAATATCAGGCAAATTCACAGTGATATCAGCTTTACAGAAAACTGTAAAGTGAATTAGAGGAAAAGGGAGAACAGGTATGCGAAAAAAGATGAGTACCATCATGGCCTGGCTGCTTGCGGCGTCCGTGACAGTCACATCTCTGTCAGCAGGAGCAGGAACAGTGACGGCTTATGCACAAGAGGAAATGCCGCTGGCGGAAGCCGGAACCGTGACAGAGAGTGCGGAAGAGTTTGGCGACAGCAGTGACAGCATTGCAGATATTGCGGAAGAGGGCAATATTGAAGCTAAAGAAAAGGGTGAGCTGACAGCATTATGCTGTGTAGTTTCACCCTTTTTATGTGTGATGAAATTTTTAAACTGTAAAGCAGTAGACTGTGTTCGGAATCCCTCTGGCAAAATCAGAATTTAAACAGATTCAGACCGATCTCCTGACTGAACTCGCGGCCGATCTCTCCGTCGATCACCTGGATCTGGATCTCGGCAGTAGCACTGATGATGGCACGGTTCAGATGACCGCCGTGTACATGGCCTTCCTCGTCACCGGCTGCGATATGGAGATGAAGATAAACGTCACCGTCTTTGCGGGTAACGGTACCGGTAAGTGATACGATCTCAAACGCTCCCTGGAACTGAATAGAGTGGTATTCCTTTGTCACTGTGTTGTATACACCTGCAGTGAAATCATTGATGGCGCCAAGGCCTGTGACCTGTGCAAGGCGGATATTCTCTTTTTTTGCAACCTTGCCGATCTCCTCCAGGATCTCTTCCTTCGGATCAAGACGAAGATAGATCGTGTTTCCAAAACGTCTGTATTCCATGATAAAAACCTCTCTTTGTGTGATATTTGCTATAAACAGCGGCGGATGTTTTTATCCGCTTGTCAATAAGTATAATACATTTTATTTTTTTTCGGAAGACATGGGAAAGAGAATGTCGGAGTCTCATGCCTGTGCGAGAGATTTTTTTTGACGTCTGCTCTTAGCGTTGGAGGCAGGCGGGGATACGTTTGAGGTTTCGTTAGGTGGATGTGGTTGAGGGACGCCAGAGGAAGGTGGCATCGCATCGGGAGTGGATGCAGTCGGGGATGTTTTTGAGGTTTTGAGAGGTGGATGTGGTTGAGGGACGCCAGAGGAAGGTGGCATCGCACCGGGAGTGGATGCAGTCGTGGATTTATTTGAGGTTTTGAGAGGTGGATGTGGTCGAGGGACGCCAGAGGAATGTGGCATCGCTCCGGGCAGGGACTCCGTCGGGGGATACTACTAGGGCTCCGTGAGACGGCTAAAAGCATTGCGGCAGGGCCAGAACTCGCCTGCGGCTCAGACAGCAGACCCTGCCGCAATAACGCCGTCTCCCGCAGCCCAAGTAGTAATCACCCCTCCTCCGCAGCAGCCCGGCCCGATGCCACCTTCCTCTGGCTGACTCTGGCTGACGCTTCCAACCGACAGGAAAAAACATGCGGGGGATGGAAACGGACTGGGCGTCCTGTCCTGAAATGTCAGACCGGTACAGAATATTCCTATAAGTATCGAAGAATACAGAAACGGGATCGGCACAGCGTATCACCATAAATATCGAAGAATCCAGGAACTAGATCGGCACAGCGTACCACCATAAGTACCGAAGAATACAGGGACCAGATCGGCACAGCGTACCACCATAAGTACCGAAGAATCCCAGAACCAGATCGCAGATCGGCACAGCATACCACCATAAGTACCGAAGAATCCAGGAACCAGATCGGCACAACGTTCCACATCCAATACCGAAGCATACAGACAAAAGTCAACAACGCAGTACATACAACAACGCAGA
>ERZ1673739.707-NODE-707-length-44386-cov-11.393946_pt1 | contig 44386 bp, 28 predicted proteins | sample MGYA00580210_ERZ1673739 | MGnify/ENA primary metagenome ERZ1673739 (study PRJEB41218, sample SAMN15661749) | gut metagenome | host: Homo sapiens | place: Canada: London | collected 2015-08-20/2019-03-30 | study: EMG produced TPA metagenomics assembly of... | reverse complement strand
AGATGCTTTAACTCTCACATTTAACTGATACGGTTTTTATTCTAGCATCAAACTGTGGCATCGTCGAGGTATGCGAGTTCTTTCGATAGATAACTTCGTTATTTTATATATTCCTTATTTGGAAGAAAAGGTTGTGCGTATCGTTACTGTCATGTATGGTGGTCGTGATATAAGTGAACAGTTAAAGAAAATTTAATACGAGAAGAATATGTCATATAGTGTGAGAATAAGCAGTTGATTGTTATGATCGACTGTTTTTTATATCCGTTTTTCAAAGCAAGAAACAATATTGTTAAGGATATGCAATAAAAAATCAGGAAGTAAGTAAGCATAAAAGAAGAATTAGATAGGAATTTCATAAAATTCATTGACTCTGACGTTACGTAATGGTTTATACTGAACTTGCCTACATAAAGAAACTATTTATGTATTCACAGGAGGAAAATGAAATGAAAGGTATTATTTTAGCCGGTGGCAGTGGAACAAGATTATATCCATTAACCAAAGTAACCAGCAAGCAACTACTTCCGATTTATGACAAACCGATGATTTATTATCCGATGAGTATTTTGATGCGTGCCGGGATTCGTGAGATTTTAATTATTTCCACACCTGATGATACCCCTCGCTTCCAAGAGTTGTTAGGGAATGGAAGTCAGTTTGGTGTAGAATTAAGCTATGTGGTGCAGCCTTCTCCCGATGGATTAGCACAAGCCTTTATTTTAGGAGCGGATTTTATCGGTGAGGATTCTGTGGCTATGGTATTGGGAGATAATATTTTCCATGGACATGGACTTACCAAGCGTTTGCGTACCGCAGCGGAAAAGGAAAGCGGCGCAACGGTGTTCGGCTATTATGTAGAAGATCCTCAACGCTTTGGTGTTGTGGAATTTAATGCGGAAGGCAAGGCTGTTTCTTTAGAAGAAAAGCCGGCAGTGCCAAAATCTAATTATGCTGTTACAGGGCTATATTTCTATGATAATCGTGTTGTTGAATATGCGAAAGGATTACAGCCAAGTGCACGTGGAGAGTTGGAAATCACCGATTTGAATCGAATATATTTAGAAAATAATGAATTAAGTGTAAGTCTTTTAGGTGATGGTTTTACTTGGCTAGATACGGGAACGCATGAATCCTTGGTAGATGCTACCAACTTTGTAAAAACGATTGAGGAGCATCAGCATCGAAAGATTGCCTGTCTAGAAGAAATTGCTTATGACAACGGCTGGATCGATCGTAAGCAGTTAGAGGCAACCTACGAGGTATATAAGAAAAATCAATACGGTGCTTATTTGAAAAAAATCATGGATCGTAAATATATTGATAAAGGAGTGAAAGAATGAAAGCTATAAAAACAAAAATACCCGGTGTTTTAATTATCGAAACCGATGTATTCGGAGATCATCGTGGATATTTTAGTGAAACATATTCCAAGCCTAAATATGCAGAGCTTGGAATTGATGTAGAATTTGTACAGGATAATATGTCATTCAGTGCCCAAAAAGGAACACTTCGTGGTTTGCATTGGCAAAATCCTCCCTATGCACAGTCCAAATTAGTATCTTGCACCAAAGGAGCGGTCATTGATGTGGCAGTGGATATTCGCAAAGGAAGTCCTACCTATGGAGAATGGGTTTCGGTGGAATTAACTGCGGAAAATCATCGTCAGTTCTTTATCCCACAAGGCTTTGCACATGGTTTTTTAACAATCAGCGATGATGTGGAATTTCGCTATAAGGTAGATAATGTTTATAATAAGGAATCCGAGGGTGGTATGCGATACGATGATCCTAGCGTAAATGTCGATTGGGGTTCATTGCTGAATGGGATTGAACCGGTATTAAGTGAAAAAGATGCGCATGGACCTACTTTAGAAGATGCCAATAATCAATTCGTTTATAAGGAGGAAGCGTAAGATGAAATTTTTAGTAACCGGAGGAGCCGGATTTATCGGCGGTAACTTTGTGCATTATATGGTAGAAAACTATCCTGATGATATGATCGTAAATTTGGATAAGCTGACCTATGCCGGAAATTTAGAAACATGTAAGCCGGTTGAGGATAAGCCAAACTATAAATTTATCAAGGGAGATATTGCCGATCGTGAGTTTATCTTTGATCTGTTTGAAAAGGAAAAATTTGATGTCGTAGTAAATTTTGCGGCAGAAAGTCATGTGGATCGCTCAATTGAAGATCCGGAAATCTTTGTGAAAACAAATGTTATGGGAACGACCACCTTGTTAGATGCTTGTGTGAAATATGGCATTACTCGATATCATCAAGTATCTACAGACGAGGTGTATGGCGATCTTCCACTTGATCGTCCGGATTTATTCTTTACCGAAACCACACCGCTGCATACTTCAAGCCCGTATTCCAGTGCAAAGGCAAGTGCGGATTTGTTTGTTTTGGCATATCATAGAACTTATGGACTTCCGGTAACGATTTCTCGTTGTTCCAACAATTACGGACCATATCATTTTCCGGAAAAGCTGATTCCGTTGATGATATCAAGAGCGCTTGCTGATGAAAGCCTACCGGTTTACGGTACCGGAGAGAATGTACGTGATTGGCTACATGTATATGATCACTGTGTTGCGATTGATTTGATTGTACGCAAAGGTCGTATCGGTGAGGTTTATAATGTCGGAGGACATAATGAGCGTACCAATCTTGAGGTTGTGAAAACCATTTTAAAGGCATTGAATAAGCCGGAAAGTTTGATTAAGTATGTAGAGGATCGCAAAGGACATGATATGCGTTATGCAATCGATCCTACTAAGTTGGAAACAGAACTAGGTTGGGTTCCTAAGTATAACTTTGATACCGGTATTCAACAGACGATTCAATGGTATCTTGACAATAAGGAATGGTGGCAAAATATCTTGAGTGGTGAATATCAGAATTACTTTGATAAAATGTATAAGGAAAAAGGACGCGTATAATATGAAGCTGTTAGTAACCGGAGTGAAAGGACAGCTAGGCTATGACGTTGTAAAGGAAGCAGAAAAGCGTGGAGTAGAAGCTGTCGGTGTTGATATTGATGAAATGGATATTACCGATGCAAAGCAGGTGCGTGAGGTCATAACCAAGGGAGGCTATGATGCGGTCGTGCATTGTGCGGCATGGACAGCGGTGGATAAAGCCGAGGATATGGAGGAAGCTTGCCGTAAGGTAAATAAGGAAGGAACGGAAAATATTGCACAGGTTTGTGAAGCATTGGATATTCCGATAATGTATTTTTCAACCGATTATGTGTTTAACGGACAAGGCAGTGAGCCTTGGAAGGAATATGATGAGAAAGCTCCTTTGAATGTTTATGGACAGACCAAGTATGAGGGAGAACTAGCAGTAGAAAAACTAGCGAAACACTTTATTATCCGTATTGCATGGGTATTTGGTAAAAATGGAAATAATTTCATTAAGACGATGCTTCGTCTTGGTAAGGAAAGAGGCGCGGTGAGCGTAGTAAATGATCAGATTGGCTCTCCTACTTATACCTATGATTTGGCAAAGCTTGTTTTGGATATGATTCAAAGTGATAAATACGGTACTTATCATGCAACGAATGAGGGGATTTGCAGTTGGTACGAATTTGCTTGTGAAATCTTTAAGCAGGCAGGTATGAATGTACAGGTTACACCGGTATCAAGTGATGAATTTCCAACAAAGGCAAAGCGCCCTTGCAATTCTCGTATGAATAAAACGGAGTTGGATAGAAACGGATTTGATCGTCTGCCGACGTGGCAAGATGCGTTACATCGTTATTTAAAGGAATTAGAGATAGAATGACATGGCAAAAGCTGTGTCATTTTTTTTGATATTTATCGTTTTTACTGCGTAACAAGTTACGGTTTTTGGCACATTTTACTAAAACAGGTTTAACTATTTACATTGTATTTAATTAGAATATACTACAGTTATAAAGAACTAGATCTAGTATGAATTAAGAAAGGAAGGTATTTATGAAAAAATATTCCGTTGTAATTTGCGGTGGTGGAAGTACGTATACTCCTGATATGATGGAGTTATTATGTATGATGCAGAATGACTTCCCTTTACGAAAAGTTATTTTGTATGATATTTATAGCGAAAGACAAGAAGTAGTTGGTAAATTCGGAGAAGTAATGTTTAAAGAATATTATCCGGATTTAGAATTCTTTTATACTACTGATAAAAGGAAAGCATTTGAAGATATTGATTTTGCTTTTGTGCAAATTCGTGCCGGCGGCTTGAAGCAAAGGAATAATGATGAAAAAATTCCATACGAATTTGATTGTATCGGTCAGGAAACTTGCGGACCCGGAGGTTTAGCATACGGAGTTCGCAGCGTAATACAAATGGTAGACTTGATTAAAGATATTCGTACATATAGTAAAGATTCTTGGATTATTAATTATTCTAATCCGGCGGCTATTGTTGCGGAAGCAACGAAGCGTATTTTCCCTAGTGATAAAAAAATTGTAAATATTTGTGATATGCCAACTTCTGTATTAGATGCATATTTACCATTGATTGGAGTGAAACGATCTCAAATATATCCACGCTATTTCGGATTGAATCATTTTGGGTGGTTTACCGGATTATACGATAAAGAAACAGGACATGATTATTTACCCGATTTATTAAAATATGTGGAAGAAAATTATGATGAAATTCATGAAATGTTTAAGAAAAAAATTAAAGATAAAAATGATCATTGGGCAATTACATTCTTGGATCATTTAGAAATGCTACATGATTTTCCATACTCATTACCAAATACCTATAACTTATATTATTTATATCCGGATAGGACGTTGAAGCACTATAATATTCACCATACTCGTTATGATGAAGTCATGAACGGAAGAGAGGTTATGGTATTTGATTATTGTAGAAAAATTGCAGAGCTAGGAAGAATGAAAGGCACTGAGTTTGATATTTCTAGTAAAATCAATCCGGATTATACAGTTGATAATCCCCAAGCAGCATCAACTGTTTATGCAGATAATGATGTCCATGCGTCTTATTTAGTAGAGTTGGTATTATCTATTATTAATAATGCAAATGAAATTGCACTCGTTATGATTAAAAACGATGGTATTTGCCAAAATCTAGATAGTGAGATGATGCTAGAGGTATCTTGTCGTATTGGTAAGGAAGAAATTGTTCCTCTGCATTATGGAAGTGTACCGGCATTTGAGAAAGGATTGTTAGAAAACCAGTATGCTTGCGAAAAATTATTGGTTGATGCGATCTTAGAAAAAGACGCATTGAAATTAAGACAAGCGTTTACGGAAAATCGTATCGTAAGAGATGGGGACTTAGCAAAAAAATTAATATCTCGTTTTATCGAAGTAAACAAAGATTTATGGCCAACATTTAAATAAGGGAGGAAAGTTTATGAAAAAATTAACAGATTGGCTAGAGAAAAAAGTTTATCCAATTGCGATGTTTTTTGAACAAAACAAGTATTTGTCATCTATTCAATATGGAATTATGTTAACTATTCCATTGTTACTGTTAGGAGCTTTTGCTTGCATTATCAGTGATTTTCCTTGGCAGCCTTATCAAGACTTTATGATTCACTTATTTGGTGAGGAAGCATGGGCAAGTTGGAACTGGAGTGTATTAAATCCTGCCACATTTGGTTTAATTGGGTTTGTTACATTAATCGGTACATCTTATGAATTATGTCGAAAAAACAATGTATCTATGATGCCGGGTGTTATTGTTTCCTTGATGAGCTATTTCTTACTCATTGCATTAGATGAAAACAGTATGTTATCTATGAATGAATTCGGATCATCAGCATTATTTTTAGCAATCATTGTATCAATTGTGTCATGTGAAATTTATGCATTTTGTTTAAAGAAAAACTTGGTAATTAAAATGCCGGGAAATATTCCAAAGTTTGTAGAGGAGCAATTTACAGCTTTAATTCCAACACTGATTTCCGGTGCGTTGTTTATAACTGTTCGTTTTATTATTCAAACAACGCCATTTGAAACAGCCTATAATTTAATTTATGGATTATTACAAGCACCATTAACAGGTCTTGGTACATCTTTTGTCGGTACAATGGTGATAACATTCTTGAACTCTTTCTTATGGTTCTTTGGACTACACGGAACAAATGTTGTTTCCGCTGTTATGACACCTTTATGGTATGCAGCACGTGATGCAAATTTGTTAGTATATCAAGCTGATGCATTGGCATTAAGACCGTATATCGTTACCAATGACTTTGCCAATATGATTATCTTCTTAGGAGGAACAGGACTTACTATTCCACTTGCAGTAGAAATGATTTTCTGTTGTAAATCAAAACGTATTCGTACGATTGGAAAAGGTGGTTTATTACCAGGTATCTTTAATGTAAACGAACCTATTATATTTGGATTACCACTTGTTATGAACCCTGTTATGGTAATACCGTTTGTTTTAGTACCGATAGTTTGCACCGCACTTGCTTACTTTGCAATGTCTTTTGGGATTGTTCCATTACCAACCGGTGTTGCAGTACCTTGGACAATGCCGTTTTTCCTAGGTGGGTGGCTAATGTGTGGTGATATTCGAGGCGGATTATTGCAAATTGTGATTTTAATTATAGCGGGAATTATATATTACCCATTTATTAAAACATTAGATAAAAAATATTACGAAGAGGAACAAGAAGTAACTGTTGAATAAGATATAGGGGTGGATACAACATGATTAGAAGATTAATAGCCTATGCGATTGATTGGTATATTATGTCATTCTTTATGAATGTAATATTAGTAATATCATATTATTTTAGTCAGGGAAAATTAGTAGCAGGGTTCGTTTCAATAGAATTTTTTGAACCATCACTACAAATCCTTTTATTGATGATATTATCCATATTCTTTATTCTATATACATGTGTATTCCCCCTTATATGGAATGGTCAAACATTAGGAAAGAAAATAGTAAAAATTAAAACATATTCTTTTCGAAAATTATCAATGTTATCTTTACTGATTCGAAATTTTATCGGTATGATTTTGATTGAAGGGTGTTTCAATCCTTTGAGTAACTATATACGAATGGTAATCATGGAATTTGTTGGAAGAAATATGGTAAAACATCTCGTAACAATTTCAATGATTATTGGTCTTTTATCGCTTATTTGTATGGTAGTAACAAAGAAAAAAAGAATGTTGCATGATATCATCTCAAATACCTATGTTGATATGGTATAATCAAATAAAAGGTGATGTAATGAACATTAATGAAATAGAAAAAAACAATAATTTGAGAGCAAATGAAGTTACGATTTTAAAAGAGATTTTATTAAGAATTCAAAATGGGAGAGCAAAAATTCCTATTCGCGAAGTCGCAAAAAGTTCTTATGTTTCTACTACCAGCATTGTTCGATTAGCAAAAAAATTAGGGTATAGTGGCTATAATGAAATGCTGTATAGTTTAAAAGGTGATTTGGTAAGTAGTATTGAATATAGAAGTAGTGATGCGATTCGCTCAATTACAATGTCAGAAGCATCTTTAAATACGATTGATACCTTGATTCAAGAAATATTAAGCCTAGAGTATGAGAGATTTCATGTGATTGGAATTGGATACTCCGGTTATGTTGCTGAATATTTTTGCGATAAACTTCTCGAGTTAGATTATTTTGCGACAACGAAAAGTCCCTTAGATTTTGAGCATTATAAGAAATCATTGATTTTGTTTATTAGTGAAAGCGGAGAAACACAAGATTTAATTTTTATTGAAGAAAGATGTCAGGCATTGGGATATAGTGTATATGTGTTGAGTGCAAATATGAAGGGCACTTTATGTCAACATGTGAAAAACAGTATTATTCTGAAAAAAGGAAGAGAGCAAAAAAATTCTCCGAATTATTTTATAGGAAATGGGATTAATTTAGTTGAAAGTGTTTTAGCAATTATAAAAGCTAATAAAAAAGAAAGGGTGTGAGCTTATGGTACATGTTTTATTGATTTGTTCTCAAGGAGCTTCAACTGCAATTATGTGTGATAAAATTCGTCAAGAAGCACAAAAAGATGGTGTTGAGATGGAGATAAAAGCAGTTCCGCTTGCGACATCAAGTGATTATATTTCACAAGCTGATATTATTTTACTGGGTCCTCAAATTCGTTATATGAAAAAGAAGGTACAAGCAGAGGCAGGTAATACATTGGTAATGGATATTGATATGCAAGCTTATGGAATGATGGACGGAGCGAAAGTATATAAAAGCATCAAGGAGAATTTATAATGAATGAAAATGTTTACGAAAGTATTTGCTTTCAAATTATTTCTTATGCAGGCACTGCCAAAAGTTGTTTTTTAGAAGCGATAGAAGCAGCAAAGGAAGAAAGTGATTATATTTCACTCATAGAAGAAGGAAATGTTGCATTTCAAAAAGCAAGTGAAATTCATCATCAAGCATTACAAAAAGATACAGAGAATGAACTAGAATTGGGCCTGTTGTTAATGCATGCAGAAACGATTTTATCAAGTGCCGAAACAATTCGTGATTTAGCTAATACGATTATTATGTTAATTGAGAAAAAGTAAAATGTATTCGATTTAAGAAATAAAATGATCCCACTAAAGTAGAAGCACAAAGTAATGTGTATAATGGAGGTGGGATTTTTCTGTGGAGAGAAATTCGAAATTACAAATTCTATTTTGAATCAAAAACATCAAAACTTGAATTATTAAATATTGCCAAATGGACAGAATTATGATAATCTTTTCTAGTAAGCGCATACATTTTGAGTAACAGATGGGAGGAGAAACAAATTCAAATATACTTATTTAGAATATGCATATAATTAACTCGTGTCAACTTAGTTCAATAGTAGATAGAAAGGAAAAGGTATATTAAAAATTCAATCGAATTGACTTTAATATATCCGGAGAAAAAATGAACAAGAAAAACTTAAAAAAAGTATTGAATGCAGTATTAGCGACCGGTATGGTTTTGCCGACAATGACTTCACCTATTCATGTATTTGCGGAAGGTACAGCAAATCCGGTTTTTGATGAAGCAACAAAGAATTCTTCAAACGACACAGCAAAAGAACAGGCACAAAGTGAAACACCGATGAATACCAATTTAGCATTAAATAAGCCGGTTAAGGCAAGTGCTGAATATTCATCTATGCCGGCAAAGAATTTAACCGATGCCGATGAAGAATCACGTTGGTCTACGGAAGTAGCACCACCACAGTGGGCATATATTGACTTAGGACAAAGCTATTCCATGAATACCTTTAGTGCTATTTTTGAAAGTGAAACAGTGTATGCCAAGGACTATAAAATCTATGTATCTGATGATGTAAATAACTTCGGAAAACCGGTTGTAGAGCGCAGCGGTAATAAGAAAGTTAAAGTCGTTGAGGTATTGAAGGATCCGGTACAAGGACGCTATGTTAAATTAGAGGTTACCGGTATGCATGGATACCAAAGCGTTTCTTGTAGAGATTTTAAAGTTATGTTGACTGATGGAGAGCTTCAAGATCCTATGGAAAACGTAGCACGTGATACCGTGGCAACAGCTTCTTCCATTGAAGTCGAATCTGTAAAGGCAAGCAATGCATTTGATGGAAACGTATCAAGTAAAAATTCCAGATGGGGAAGTAATGTAGGAGATGGACCTCATTGGATTTATACCGATTTAGGAAAAACTTTAGATGTTAAAACCGTAAAGGTTTTCTGGGAAACAAGAAAAGCAACGGATTATCAGATTGATGTAGCTAGCGAAAATCCTGAAAAAGAAGAAAGTTGGAAAACAGTTTATTCCAATAAGGACAGACCTTCTACGAAAAATGAGCGAATCGTTTTAAAAGATGTGCAGAAGGCCCGCTATGTTCGCTTGAAGATAAATGATTTTACAAGCAAAGATCCGGATAGTGATGGTAACTATAACAGTATCTCTATCTATGAAATGGAAGTATATGGCGGAGAAATCAAGGAAGATAGTTCAGAAATCGGAAATAAGATTTCCGTTGAAAAAGTACAAAAAGGTGATAAAAAATTAAAAGTTAATATTCCTAACTCAGAGGATTATGAAATCACGTATAACGGTACAGATTATGAACAGGTTGTAGGTAAAGATTTAACAATTTATCAGCCGATCGTAGATACAGAAGTAAAAGTATCCTTTAAACTTGTGGATAAAAAGACACAAGAATATTCATTTAAAGAAATTCCTGTTACCGTTCCTGGACAATATGAAGTTACAGAGAAGGATAACAAAGCACCGCTTGTATTACCTGAATTAAGAGAATGGAAGGGTATGCAAGGAAACTATGAATTGACATCTTCCAGCCGTGTAATTTATGCAAGTGCAGACTTGAAAGAAACCGCAGAAATTTTTGCGAAAGATTATTTAGATATGACAGGAAAGAAGCTTACTGTTATAAGCGGAACAAAGGAAGATGCAAAAAAAGGCGATATTTTCTTTGCTTTAACAAAAGATACATCAAAAGGGTTGATGGAGGAAGGAAACCTCATTACCATTGATGATGCAATTACCGTTGAGGCTTATACACAAACAGGAGCATTCTGGGGAACCAGAACCATTTTGCAAGCGTTAAAGCAAGGCGATAACACCAGCATCGCGAAGGGAATCACTCGTGATTATCCGCTTTATCCGGTACGTGGATTCATTTTAGATGTCGGAAGAAAGACATTTACAATGGATTATCTAGAACAATTAACAAAAGAAATGTCATGGTATAAGATGAATGATTTACAAATTCACTTAAATGACAACTTAATTCCTTTAGAGGATTATACAAAAAAAGGAAAAGATCCAATGCAGGCTTATTCAGGCTTCCGCTTAGAATCAAATATTAAAAAAGGCGGAAACAACGGTTTGAATAAAGCCGATTTGACAAGCACTGATGTGTTCTATACAAAAGAAGAATTTAGAAATTATATTAAAGAATCAAGAACTTACGGTGTAAACATTGTTCCGGAAATTGATACACCTGCTCACTCACTGGCACTTACAAAGGTTAGACCGGACTTGAGACATGGTACAGATGGCAGACAAAACGACCACTTGAACTTAACAAGTAAATACAATGACAGTTTGGAATTTGTACAAAGTATCTTTGCAGAATACATGACAGGAACCAATCCGGTATTCGATGAACAAACAACAGTTCATGTTGGTGCTGATGAATACAGTGCTGATGGAAATGCTTATCGTAAATTCTGTAATGATATGTTAGCGTATGTGCAGAATTCCGGCAGAACCGCACGTATTTGGGGAAGCTTAACTTCTATTAAAGGTGATGTAGATGTTACCAGCAAAGATGTTCAAATGAATTTATGGAACTTCGGTTGGGCAAACATGGATCAAATGTATGAAGAAGGCTTTGACTTAATTAACTGTAATGATGGAAACTACTATATCGTTCCGGCTGCCGGATATTATTATGACTATCTAAACAATGATACTATGTATAATCTTCCAATCAACTCTATCGGTGGTGTAACAATTCCTGCCGGTGATGAACAAATGATCGGTGGAGCATTTGCAGTATGGAATGATATGACGGATTACCTAAACAACGGTATTAGTGAATATGATGTTTACGATCGTATCGAACAGGGCTTGCCATTGTTTGCGGCTAAGCTTTGGGGTAAGGGAGATTACTCAAAAGATCAGGCACAAAAAGTTTCCGATCAGTTGGGAGATGCGCCAAATACCAATTTCGCTTATGAAGTTGAAAAAGATAAAGATGGTGTTATTTTACATGAAACATTCAATGATGTAAGTAAAGCAAAGAATGCAACAAAAGAAACTGTTGATGGAAAAGAAGCATTGAAGTTAAACGGAAGCGAAAGCTATGTTCTTACAAATGAAAAAACCGCAGGTCTTGGAAATGATCTAAGAGTAAAAGTAAAACGTACTTCTACAAGTACAAACGAACAAGTATTGTTTGAATCTGAATATGGAAGCATCAAGGCAGTACAGAAGAATACCGGAAAAGTAGGTTTCTCAAGAGAAAACTATGACTATTCTTTCAATTATGAATTGCCACTTGATGAATGGGTAGAATTGGAATTCAAAAATACGAAGGATCGCACAGATTTATATGTAAATGGTAAGCTTGTTGATTCTATCAATCCAAAAGAGGATAAGACTTCTAATGAATTGGCTGACTTAACCGGAAATTATAAACCATTGCATGCAACTACTATGCTTCCAATTACAACAATCGGAAGTAAAACAAATGCCTTTGTTGGTTATGTAGATGATATCAGAGTCGGAACAGATGCTACATTTGCTTCAACGATGGAATTGGATTACGCATGTATTACGGCAAATCAATTGTTGAAAGAAAATGATGCATTCGCTGATTTATTAAAAGAAGCGGAAAAAGTATTGGCAAAATACAATCCAACACAGGAAGAAATCAATACATTAACACAAAAGATACAAAAAGAGATTTCTGCAACCGAGTATAAAAAAGCTGATTACACGAGAGTTGATGAATACTTAGCACTTATCAATGAGGAGTATTTGGAAATCTATACTGAAGAAAGCAGAAAAGAACTGGAAATTGTTGTAGCCGGTATCAGAAGAGATTTACCGGTAAGCATGCAATCTACTGTTGATGGCTATGCTACTCAGTTGGCAAGAGCAATTGCGAACTTGGAATTAAAGGCACAGGTGAATGTAAATTACATTGATTCATCTACCATTAAAGCAACTGCATCATCATATCAAAAGGACGGAAGCTCACCGGATAAAGTGTTAGATGGAGATACTTCTACTATGTGGCATACCGATTGGACAATTACCGACATGCCTCATTGGATCACGTTGGATATGAAAGAACCGAAATATATCAACGGTTTAACGTATGTTCCTCGCCAAACCGGAAGCAATGGTAATGTAACAAAATATGAAATTTATGTTAGAGATAGCGAACCGACAGGTACGGAAGTAAGTGAAGCAACCGGTTGGACAAAGATCAAAGCGGGAACACTGAAAAACGACAGTACAGAGAAGGTTATTGAGTTCGATGAAATTAAGACACGTTATGTTTCATTGAAATACATTGAAGCAGTAGGAAACAACGGTTCCGCTGCCGAAATTAAATTGCATAATGCAAGAGCTGTTCCGGATACAGCCGGATTAGAAGCGGTTATTGAAGATGCGCAAAAGGTTCAGGCAGATAAATATACAGCAGCTTCTTATGCTGTATTGCAGGAAAAACTGAACAATGCCAAGGAATTGTTGAAGCAAACAGAAATTAATGCCAATGCTGCGGAAATTGCAAAACGTGAATTGATTGATGCAATGGTTCGTTTGGTATTAAAAGTTGACACGTCCGCATTAAAAGAGTTGGTTGAACAATCAGAGGCATTGTTAGAGGAAGACTATACAAGTGCTTCATGGGCTAACTTTAAAGAAGCATTGGATTTGGCAAAAGAAGTATTGGCAAAATCCGAGGTAAGCGAAGCGGAATTGGAAGAAGCTTATTTACGCTTATTGAATGCACAGTCTGATTTGGTTGCTATATATACAAAGGATAGCTTAGCTTCATTAATCAATCAGGCTAAATCATATAATCAAGCAGATTATACGGAAGCATCATGGAAAAAGCTGAAAGATGCCTTAAACAATGCAAACGTTGTATATGATGATGAATATGCAACATTAGACGAAATTAAATCAGCAATTTTAACATTGGAATCTGCAATTTCATCATTGGAAAAAGCAGAGGTTCCTGGTATTGACGAAGAACCTGGAAATGGAAACAACAATCCTACAAAACCGGGACAAACACAGCCGGGCGATGTTGGAACAGGAGATAGCACAAACGCAGGACTATATGCTTCAATGTTAGCACTAAGTGGATTCGGTGCGGCTATCTTAGCTGTAATTAAGAAAAAGAAAGCCTTAAAAGATTAAAAGGCATAAGTGTTGCATAGCACTTTGAAGAATCGTGCATAAAAGGCAGTCGATTGAAAAAATCGGCTGCCTTTTGCATGTGTGTCGGTCATTGCATGGATTCAGTTGGGAATAAACCAAACAAGATAAATGTAAGTAAATGACAGATACATTTTATGTAGAAATATACATTTCCTACATTGATCACACATTTACTTTTAGCTGTGAATAGTAACCTCTTAACCAAATACAGTGCTATTTTAGGGCTTTTTTCTTGCTTTGTAATATTTTTTAATGTAGAATGCTAAAGCATTTGTGCAGCAAACTGTATTTAAATATATTGAAAATTAAATTAATTAAATGAATTCTTCATATTTTGTACCTTTCATTGTGTAGGGAGAGGGTTTTTGCTTATGAAGAATATAAAAATAGATCAATTTTTAAAAAAAGTTAAAATGATTGTTTATTTTAAAGATAAGTGTAATTTATCGAATGCTGCTATTGCTTACATTATGGACGAAGAAAAAGATCGTATTGATCTATATTATGCATATGTAGATTTTTTTCTATTTAATCGTAAGTGTAAATAGAAAATAGGAATTATTAAAATGTGAAAGGAGAAAATATGGAAAAAGAGAGAAAACGTTTGGATAACGAAATTATTAGACGATTTCAAGAGGGAGATGAAGAAGCATTTGAAATTATATATGAATATCATAAATTACATGTATATTATATGGCACGCCAGTTTTTTGATAATCCCCATACGGATAGTAATGAAATAGCAAAAGATATCGTACAACAAACATTTTTAGAAGTATACAAGAATATCGGAAAACTTCAGACTACGGAAAGTTTCTTTGTGTGGATGGAGAGAATTGCTTATCGACAATGTTTAATGAAGGCACGATCTGAAAAAAGTCGACCTCTTGGAAATTTAGATTCTTCAGAGGTAGATTTTGATCGTATAACAGATGATAAGCGTGAACTTTCTGAAGAAGTTATGAATCAAATTCTCTATCAAGAAGTACAAAAAGCTATTATGACGTTGCCAAAACATTTGCGATTGATTGCTTATATGCGGTTTTATGAAGAATTAACACTTAGGGAAATTAGTGAAATCACAAAACGTCCTGAGGGTACAGTAGCAACAGATGTTCGACGAATTAAAGAAAAGTTAGCGAATGCGTTATTGAAACGTGGCTTTTCTAAAAACTACGTATTTTCGATTGTTACAATACCAGGTTTGTTTGCATATTACCAGTATTACGTAGATATGCAGTCTCCAAACCTCAATAGTGCTTCACAAATCATTAAGAATGAAACAAAAGCACAAACAAAAAGCGGAAGGAAGGGGAAAGTCAAAACAATAGGAGCAGCTTTAGCGGCAGGAGCAATTCTTCTTCCTAGCGGTGCTGTCGTGTTACCTACAGCACTTAACAATGCAAAGTCTGCTCAAATTACAGAGATTTTATACGAACAGGAGTTAACAAATAAAAATATACAACTTGAAATAAAAACAACGAATGACAATTATGAAACAATCGAAGTAAATGGAGTTGAAACTATAACAATTGAAAAAAATGGAGAATATACGGTTTCTTTAAAGAAAAAAAATCAAGTTCTTGATGAAAGAAAAATAGTTGTTAGTAATATTGATAAAGAAATTCCAAAGATATTAAGTAAAGAATGGCTTGCAGGAGGTGTGCTGTTTCAAGTAGAAGATAAAGGCAGTGGAGTGGATTTAAAGAGTGTACGGTTAGAGAGTGATGGAAAAACCATTGATAACTATCAAATTAATGAAGAAAAACAAGAAATTTTTGTTTATGAAAAAAAGGATATTCCGATGATTCTCTATATTGCAGATAATATAGGGAACGAATTAAAAGTAAGTATTCAATTCACTAAATAAAAAAATTTAAAAAAAATTAAATGAAAAAGTTAATGAAATGCAACTTTAATTATGTAAATGGAAAAAACTGTAGAGATGGAGGTCAGTTATGGGTAAAGTAGAAAATAAAACAAGCAAATTATATAAAGTGATGATTGCGCTGACAATTGCATTTACGAGCATTTTTTCTCTAAATATAACAACACGTGGGTTGTCGGCTAGAGAGAGAATAAATGCCTCAATTGAAGAAAAATTAGCAGATGATCAATTATCAGCGCAGTTATTACTAACGATTTTACCAAACGCTAACCAAGAGGTAGAATCTATTCTTACACCAGATGGAGATGTTGTAAGTAAAGAAGAACTTACAACTACAAATGGTAGTGTTATTTTAGAAGAAACGGTTTCTAAGAATAAAACATACGAATATGAGGTTCGTTATACAGAAACAAAAATAGATGAAAACGGAGAAAATTCTGTTGAAAAGAAAGAGCAAACTGTTTCTTATGAAGTCAAAGACATAAAAACAAAAGAAGATATGTTTCTTACAATCACTGGGAAAGATATAACAGTGGAAAGTGAAAAAGAATTATTAAATGGAATTCGTGTCTTAGATGAAGATAAAAAAGATGTAACAGAAAAATCTGAATTAAAAGTTTTGGACAAGGGCGGTTTTGATATTAACAAACTAGCAGATTATGAAGTTAGCTATATTGCGAAACACCCAATTACGAAAAAAGAGTTTTCATTCAAAAGAAAAGTAAAACTTGTTAAAAAAGTCGTTCCGGGTGTTGAAGTAGAAAACAAAACAAATGAAATATTGGAAGAAGTAAATGATACAAGAACATATATTTCTTTTACCAATCCACAATCAAATGCTTGGACACAAAAAGTTCCTAGTTATCATTTAGGATTTACTGTAAATATTCATGCAAATACAACAGGAAACAAAGTAACAATTACGTTACCTGAAAATGTATATTTAAGCGATAATGGTGCAAACTTGCCAAGCGATAAAGCTGGAGAATATTCCTTTGATTCTAAAGTAGAAAACGGAAAAACAATTATTGAATTTGTTTATGAAGATAGTGCTGTACCAACACAAGATACAGAAGTAAAAACCCTTTCCTTTAATTTCCCTGTTATGCAAGATAAATATATTGAAGTGTTAAATGAGTATCAAGGGGAATATACAATTGATATGGAATTTAAGAATAATGAAATTTCTCAACCGGTAAAAGTGAGTGAAACAAAGAAATTTTTAAATACAATTGGAGTAAGAGAGACTGGTGTATCTAGCATCGTAAAACCTGCAGATAGTGAATATGCAGAGGGTACAATTGATCTTGTTTTTGATAAAGATATGACTAAATATCATGGTGAAGATACAGATCCTATTATGACAATTAGCACTCGTTACTATAAAAATTTAACAGACGGAAATGATCCATTCTTTACATGGGTAAATGAAGATGGTGTTTGGGGAAAAACGGAAAATGGTGATAATATTAATCCAAAAGTAGTTATTACCAAAAAACTCCTTAAACAACTTAAGGCTAGTGTAAATGATCAAGGTGAAACTGAAGTATCCATTCCAATAAAATTAAAGATGAATAAAAAGTATGGAACTGGTGCATTAAGCTTCCGAATATCCTTTTCATCAAATGGACTAAATGCAGGTGAAAGTGGTAGAATGCCTGATTATAGAATTTATAGTGTAGAACAAAGAAATTTCACTGCCATTGGTGGAGAGAAAAAACTTGAAAAGTTTGATACAATGTTTGCCGATGATTATCAAATTGAAACAGGGGATATTAAACTTACGATTTTTGATACGGCAAACAAATATTATTTCAATACAACAAAAGAAAGTGTTGAACTATCAAAAATAGGAGATAGTGTTTCTATTACATACTTAGTGGAAGATGGTGTTGAATGGAAACATGATACAAATGTATATACTGATACAAAAGGAAATAAAGTAGAATATTTTAAAAATGAAAAAAAGATTGTTCTTACTGTTTTAAAGGAAAATCTAAAATCTGCTAAAATTGGTTATCAAGATAAGTTTGACTGTGTCGTACTTCCATCAATGAAATTGCCAATGTCCTATAATCAAGATGTGATCAAACGACTTGTAAAAGAGAATGATGTTCCTGGAAATGAAAAAGGAATTGAAGTTGAGACACCAAAATTAGTAGCAAAGAAAATAGAGTTCGTATATGATGGTAATTCTATTTCAAATGAAGAGATTGATAGAAATGCCATTAAGGATAAGAATGCGGTTAACAGTGATAGTAGTTGGGAAAATGTTGACTACAAAACTTGTACAAATGTATTCTTTAACAGTTCTTCTGACCTTTATAACATTGTAAAAGAACTTGCTGTTAAAGTTGAGGTTACTCCTGGAAGTAAAATTTATCAAGGAGATGAAGATAGAGGGCAAGTAATTTCTTCGGTATACATAAATTATGAAAATCTAAATGATACATCTAGAACTCATAGAGAAGATGTCGTTATCGAAATGGAAAAAGTTCCTTATGAATTTAAAATGCAAGGTTTTAAATTTAGTGATAGAAGTAAATATGATGTAATATATGAATTAGAATATACGACTTCTAAAAATCCCAAGCAGAAAGAAAAGATAATTGTTCCAAAATCACCAAATGGATATACTAATTTAAAAGAATTTTATATCAACGATGAAACAGACTATATTACATCTTTTAAATTAACACTTTTAAAAGATGTTAATGATGTGAATGATGATTATTATACAAACTATAGTTTTTATATAGTAGGGAATACAACAACTACAGATGAACAAGGCAATGCATTGGAATTAAAACATTCTGTAAATGCAAGATTCAAAGTTGATTCTGTAAATGATATTTTCTTAAGTCCATATAATAAAGATACAGATGGTGATGGTAAGGAGAAAGATTACGAGCATATTCTATTGGCGAAGCCTAGAAAAATTTCAATTACTGTTGATGATGCATATTATAAAGGTTTAGATAAAGTTCATGCTAATCCAGATGATAAAGAAGTTGAAAATCATCAAGGAAACGATTATCTTGAACAAGGGAAAGATTTAACAATTCCTGTTTCCATTTCAAGTCATGGCGGAGGTCTATTTAAAGCTGGTGGATTTACGATGAAAATGGACGGGAATTATGGTAAGAGCAGTGAAACAGATAAAATTGCTGAAAATACCATGCGTATAAATAAAGTTTCATTCAACCCTGATGTAATTAGTAAATTTAATGGATTTAAGGTAACCTATAAAACATATCAGAATGATGTAGAAACAACAGTTGAGATTACGAAAGATAATCCTACTATTACTTTAACACAAGGTGATTGGTTTAAAGGTGAATTAAGTATTAAATTTGATGCATTAAGTCACGATTTAACAAAAGAAAGAGAATATGTTAATTTCTTCAATATTGGTGTAATTTCAAGTGAAACAAACTTAGTTACAGGAGAAGAATTAACATCTTATCTTGGAAATATGGGAATTAAATTTAGAAACCTTTCTTTCAACAACCAAGATGGAAGTTATGGTGAGATGACCATGTTAGTGAACCGTGAATCTCGATATACGGAAGGAACGCATTACATTAATCTATATAAAAAAGTAGGACCTAAATTAGTTACAGATACTAAAACAGAAACCGCTGTAACTTTTAAAGGATCTAACTATAAACCAACAGATGAGAGAGATGTAGATGGAAAACATATTTATGCATCATTCTCATATATGGGTGGAATGTTGAATGAAACAAATAAGCAGTATCCAAAATTAACAATTGATGTAGAATTACCAAAAGATTTAAAATTAAGCAGCTTAAAATTAGGTGCAGATAATCGTAGCTATATGAGTTATCCAGGAGCTAGTTATTCTACATGGACAGAAGCTATTTTTCCACATTCTACAACAAAATATACGATTGTTTATACTACAAATTTAAATTCTAATGAACAAATATATGAAGTGAATAAAGATAAAATCATGCCTTCAGGACAATATGGATTTAAATATGAGGGTATAGAATTAACAAATAAAGATGAATATCTAACATCTGCAAAGATTGTCATTGATAATCCAATGTATGAAGATGATTGGTATGCTGGGTATCAGAGTCCTAATGAAAAGAAACAGCCAGAAAATAAATTTAAATTAGAAGCTAAGGTAGATCCAATCTACAATCAAAAGAATAAGAAATTGGAAACAACAACAAAAGATACATTTGTCTTTACTGAGAAGAAATATACCGGTGAAGAAAACTATGTTGATAATGTTACATATATCAATGCAACCCCGGAAGCTTTCCAATTACAGAACCAAGAAATTACATATAGTTCTAAATCAACAGGAAGAGATAGCTTTAATCCGGAAGATATTGTAACAATTAGCTCTAAAGGACAAATTATCGTACGAGATAATCCTAATAAAACATTAGCTGAATTTACACCAGCGATTGAAAATCCAGTTCTATATTTTGAATTGGATTCACAAGTAGATTATGTTGATGGAAGTCTTAGATTAGGAGCTGAAGCAGCAGGACTTAAACCAAAGGTTTCGACAATTAAATATAACAACAAAAACTATTTAAAAGTTGAATTTTATGGTAATGAGAATGATGCTTCTTACTTGGGAAAAGTAAGTGATGACGGAAGTCAATTAATGATGGATTTAGAGGTTGACTTTGATGTAATGGTTGATCGTTTTGCGGATCAAGATAACTATGTTACTTTCTCTACAAATTTCTTTGTTGATTTTGCAAATACAATTCAAAAAATTGATACAGGAACGAATACCAAAGGAACAGATTATCTTCGTAATTATAATGATGCTCTTGTAGATGGAACATATACGAATATCAGTGAAAGTGCTGATAAACAAGTGAAGGCGTATCAACAATATAATGACACAGAGATGAAAAATGCTACAATTATTCCTAAAGCAGGATTAAGTGTTGCGCAAGGTGTCAAAGAAGAAAATGATGTTGATTTCCAAGATGATTTGACAATGTATGCAGATCAAAGTGGGCATTACAAAGTTGAATTTAGAAACTATGAAGGAAGTGAACATTATAAATATTACTTATATATTCCTATCGTAAAAGATCAAAAATGGGACGTTGAATTACTTGGAGAAGTAAAAAAATCTGGAAGTATGGAGGTTACATATACAACAGATGAAAAACCATCTATGCTTGCGGATAAAGATCCTGCCGATAGTTATAAGGCATATAATTCGATTACAAATCCTCAAGATATTACGATGATTAAAGTAGAAGTTACCAATATGCCTGCGAACTATACTGGTAATCTTGAATTTAAATTCAAGTTACAGGGTGAAAAATCTGTTGAAGGTGATTTAACAAATCAGATTTCCTTAGTTACATTTACTAAATCAAATGTTAATGCTACTGCTGCACAGACTACACATGATGCACGTGAATGGACAATTCAAGATAGAAAAATTTCAGGATATGCATTTGAAGATGAAAATGCAAATGGAATTTATGATACAAATGAAAAGAAATTAAGTGGTGTGAAATTTGAAGTAAAAGATGGAGACAAAGTTATTACAAGTGGCTTGACAAAAGCGGATGGAAGTTATGAAATTCCATTGTATCATTACAAAGATACATTGACAGTAAAAGTAACACCATCAAAAGACTATCATTTAAGTCTTATGGGCAAAACAGTTAGTAAGACTACTTCTTTCTTTGGTAAAGATGCACAAAGTGTCGTTGATGAAAAAACATTCCAATTAAGCGAAGCTAATATGATCAATGCAGGATTTATCAAACAACCTGTTATTACAATTACACCTAGTGATATTGAAATGAAAGAAACAGAAAGTACATCTGTAACAATCAAGGTTAAGTATATGGATTGGGCATTGATGGATACTTTTAAAGTTGAAATGGCTAATGGTACAATTGCTTCCTTTATCCCAGATGGAACAATCAACACTACAACAGGAGTATTAACTGGAACCGTAAAAGGTCTAAAACCAGGTAGTACACAGTTAACAGCTTCTGTTGAAGATAAGATTGGCGAAGTTGTAAATGATAGTACAAATGTAAACATTATTCCAAAAGGAAATATTACAGCTCTAGCTTATGATGCAATACATATTTTAGAAGGAGATAGTTTTGATGCGACAAAGGGAATTTCTTTCTTAGACTCAGAAGGAAATCCTATCGTCATTACCGATACTTCAAAAGTAACTATTGATATTTCCAAAGTAGATAACAATACTGTTGGAAAATATGAAATTACATACAACGTAAGAGATGCTTATGATGCGAAAACATTTACTAGACAAATCTATGTTCATGGTAAAGTAGAATTAACACTAACTCCTGCAGATAGATATCACACAGGAGATCGCATAAATCCACTTGATGGTACAAGTGCGAAGTGGAAGAAAGTACATACTGATGGAACTGTTACAACAGAAACAGCATCTATTAATATTACTGCCAATAAACAAGTACCGATTACAATTACAGATGCAATTAAAGACAGTGTAACAATTCAGGCGGAAGTAACAAACATGCCTGGAGGTCTTGTGAATAAAACATCACAAGATTGGGAATATATTGCGGATAGATATCCTCAATTAACAGTTGCAAACAAAAAAGTCGTTGTAAAAGCAGGAACAAGTATTGATGAAATCAAACAAATGATTGATGCACAAGCTTCTGTCGTTTACGGAGATACTCCTAACTATGCCGAAACAGATTTGACATCTTCTATTGATTGGTCAGCAGTTGATGGAATTGATACTACTGTGAAAGGTACAGTTTACAATGATCTTGAAATCAGTGTAGTAGATAAATGTGGAAAAGTTGCTAAAACTGCTTTGACAATCGAAATTTCTAAAGGTAGTGTGATTTCTACAACAGATCGACACCAAGTAGAAAGCAATACTGCGTTTAATCAAGATGTATTAAAAGATCATATTACTGTAACAGATAGAAACGGAAATAAAGTTCCATTTAATAAGTTGACAATAAAAGAAAATGTCGATGCGAAAACTGTTGGCAGATACGAAGTAAATATTAGTTATACTGATGATTTAGGTGATACACAAAGTGGTAAGATGTATGTTTATGTACATGGAAAACTACAAGTAAGTGCACCAAAAATGCCAGAGTACAAAGTAAATGCTAATGTTAAAGTAGAAGATATGATCTTAAGATCCAGTGCTTATCATATGTGTGTACAAAATGATGGCTCAATCGTGAAAAAAGAAATTCCGGTAACGATTCAAGATGCTGCACATAAAACAATTACAGATCAAACTGTAACAAGCACGACTCCTCAAGAAGTAAAATATTTCGTGCATGCTCAATATAATCAACATGGTTTGAATTTAGAAGAATCTGCACCATTCACTGTGATTTTCAGTGGTATGCCAGAAATTCGTACAGTTCGTGATGTAATTACAGTTCGTGTTGATGCGACAGCAGATGAAATAAAAGAAGCAATTTTGAAAGAATGTAATCCTACTGCATGGGTACATTATGGAGAAAATGCAGATGAAACGGAAATCACAAAAGATTTAGAATATGTAGGTATTGATAAAGTTGATACAAGTAAACCTAAAACAACTGCGAAAGTTACATTACGTGTAGAAGATCGTAGTGGCGAAGTAGCAACTAAGATAATTACTATTAATGTTTCTGATCATGTTCATATGAATTTCCCTTCTGTAGATAAATTGGTTGGAGATAAATTTGATCCAAAAGAAGGTGTAGAAATTTATGACGGACTTGGAAATAAAGTAAATATTGACGATGTTACAATTGATGTATCAAAAGTAGATATGTCAAAACCTGGAGAATACGATGTTACATATCAATATACAGATAGTTTAGGTAACGAATGCACAGAAGTAAATACAATCCGTGTACATTCAGATGTTCAATTTGTTGGTGAACATAGAGAAGATGTATTTGTTGGTACAAATGGTTTAACAAAACCAGTAGAAGCATTCTATATTGATTCAAAAGGATTTAAAATTAATATTCCAGGTGATTATACGGAACAGTTAACATTTGATAAGATTGGTAGAAAAACTGTACATTACACAGCTCAACACCCAGTTTTCTCTCATACAAAAACGATGGAAAAACTTGTATATGTTCATGGTCGTATTGAGTTAAAGGTATCGGCATCTATCACTGTAAAAATCAATAAAGATATAGCAACTGTTAAAGGTGCAAGTGCTAGCTATAAACATGTCAATGATGATGGAAGTGTAGAAAAACGTGATGTAGCAGTTACTTCTTCATTAGGTGATACAACAACAAGCAACACGCCAATGGTTAAACATATACCATTACAAGCTAAAGTAGAAGTAGTACCTGGATTAGAAGATGTAAAGAATGCGGAATGGACTGTTACTTTCAATGGTTATCCAATTATCGAAACCGTTAATGATAACATTACAGTACGTGTTGGAGCAACATTTGATGAAGTAAAAGCAATTATGCAAGCTTCTGCAAGTGTGCAATATGGTAAAGATGGTGGAAAAATCACTTCTTTAACGGACAAGATTGACTTTAGTGAAGTGAAAGAAATTGATTTCTCTAAGGAAAATCAGACATATAAAGTGAAATTACATGTAACTGATGCTGATGGTGCAACTGCAGAAAAAGAAATTACGATTACAGTTTCTAAGAAAATGAGCATGGTTAAGCCTGATGTAAATAAAGTTGTAGGTGATACATTTGATCCAAAAGATGGTGTTACAATCTACGATGGTAAAGGAAATATCGTTGATTTAGATAAAGTTACAATTGATACATCAAACGTGGATATGACAAAACCAGGTAAATACACAGTAACATATTCATATAAAGATGAACTTGGCAATGTATTAGAAGAAACTAATATTGTTAAAGTTAATGGTCAATTGTCATTTGAAGGTATGGAACGTGAAGATATGTTCCAGAAAAACGAAACATATGTTCCTTCAAAAGGACAAGCATACTACATGAATTACGATGGAGAAAAAGTCCTAGTTGGCGGAAGTTATACAAGTTATGTAGATTTAAGTAAATATGGTAAAACTTCTTTAACATTCGGTGCTACACATCCGGTAAATCAAGCTTATGTAACTGCTCAAAAAGATATTTATGTTCATGGCGATATTTGGTTTGAAAAACCAGAAATGCCTGTTACAAAAGTAAATGAAACAGTAGATGCATTAAAAGATGTTGTTGCTTATTATCATCATATTAATGATGATGGTAGTGTAACAAAAACAGAACTTACCGTAACAGCAGATACTTCTAAATTAACTAGCAAAGAAATTGGATATGCTAAGACAAATATTCATGCTTCTGTTACTGTAAATAATGTTTCACATAAGAAAACAGATTCTGTTACAGCAGCATTTAATGGATATCCATATATCAACGGAGCATCAACAATTGTTTTAGATGCTACTGATAGATATCTGGAAGAAGATTTAATCGCGATGATTCAAGCAAAAGCCGGTATGACTCGTGCAGACAAAACAAATATCAACCTAACAAGCGAGATTATGTATCGTGGAATTGATAAAGTTGATACAACAAAAGCTGGAACATATTTAGTTGTGTTAGAAGTTGAAGATGAAGATGGTTTCAAAGTACAAAAAGAAGTAAACTTCGTTGTACAAGAGCGTGATACAGTAGTTATCAATCCACAACCAACACCTGAAACACCACAACCAAATCCAGGAACACAAAATCCACAAACAAATCCACAACGAGATGAGGAAGATGATAAATTCCTTGTAATTACTGAAGATATTCCTTTAAGTGATTTAATTGAAAATGGATTAGGTAATGATGTAATCAAAAAATATGTAACAACTGAAAGTGAAAAATATGGTATTATCGATTTTGAATTAGTCGAACACACTGTACAAGATAAAGTCGGTACTTATACTGTAACAGTTCGTATGTACGATGGAACAGTAATTACTGCAAATATTCGTGTTGTTGATGATATGAATAAAGAATTGGTAAAACCAACTTACGGTAGTGAAAGTGATTGTATTATTCATTGGATCATCTTGTTAATCTCATTAGGATATAGTATTTATGCAATTGTTTCAATGATTAAGAAACATTCAGATATTAAAGATGTGAAAAAATTATTAGAGGAGGAAAATAATGAAGAGTAAAGTAATAATTTCATTATTAGTTTTATTGGTAATAACAATTCTGCTATATTTTGGAATTTGTGAATTTGACCTTCCCGCTTATCTCATTGGAATCTGTTGTATACTTCTATTCTTAGTTGTTTCTTGGAAACAGGAACATACGTATAAAAAGCTAAGCAATCTAATGGTTGATGACGAGATGGTTGATAACGAGAAGAAATAGTAAAAGAGCCACTGCGATGAGTATTTCAAAGTAGTGGCTTTCTTTGTGTACCGACTTGGCATGAATTTAGTGAACTACAAGCTGATGATGTTATGAGTGAACAAAGTGGTGTAGCGATTCTTTTGAGTGTACAAACAGAAAGTTAATGAGGCGAATAAATTTACAGAAATTCAATGAAATTTTGAAGAAGAAAGCTATAAATGTGGGAACACTAGATTAGGGTGGTATAGAAGAAGTTTTATACGAATACCAACGATTTTAGGCATAAGAAAAGGGAATAGATTCATACGTATGGTTCAATGGGAGGGGAATAAACAAATGTATTCCTCTACCCAATCAAAAAAAAGAAATCTTACGATTTCAATGGTATTAGTAGTGTATATTTTAATAGAGAATAATTTTTATCTTTCTCAAGCATGAAGATATACCCATTTTCACGACAGCATTTATCTATGAAAGAAAAACCTTGTTGTGAATAATATTGACGTTTTATTGGTGAATATGGCATATGATCTTTAACGATAACTTTATTTTCAAAAGAATGTTCAAATTTGATATGTAACCAATTATCGTCTAAATGACTTTGCAAAGATATAATTAAATCAGATGGTTGAGGATTATTCATAGAGAGCATATTTTCTAAAAAAATGGTTACTATCTGATGAAGATTTGCTTCGCTAATTCCTATTGATTCGGGAATGTACAACTTCGGATAAAAATCAATATTATTATTTGATAAGATCAATTGATATTGAAGTAGAAGCCCTGCCATAGCTTTGTGATTACTAGGCTGATTCCACTTAGGTATTTTATCTAAAAACAATTTTTGATTCTCTAAGACAAGTTTACGTGCTTCTTTAACATCTTTAACATCATCATCTAATAGGTATTCTAACGCACCTGTTAATTCTAAGTAAGCATGTTTGATTTCTACATATTGAGAATGTGAAGATGTTTTGTTTGAAATGTTTGCGGATTGTGATAGTATTTCAATATGCTGCTTATTGCATAATTGATTTTCTGTAAATGTTGCAAAACGTAAGGTGAAAAAGAATGCGGTGTAATAAAGTAAAATAGCACATATTCCTATGATAATTTGATAAATAGAAAACCATATAAAATTTAAGTTGTAATATAAGTTATATGTAGATATCAAAAGGAATATAAATAAAATAGAATGAGCATAAACGCAAGTTCTAAGTTCTTGATTGAAAGAAAAGAATAATTGTCCTTTCTTTACTATTGGTTTTGTCGCAAGAATGAGAATAATGATCATTGTGATAATATGCATCACGATCTTCACAAGATTAAAATAGTAAGAATTGTGCAAGGTAATAGTTATGTTCTCTTGTATTAGAAAAGATACGATTCCAAATCCAATATATTCAATTGCTATATGATGGAAAGCATAGAATATCGAAAACAATATTGCACATAGTATAGAAGATTTTGTAAATAGAATAATGATCATAAATAATTCTAAAAATAGAATCGTGTGGACAATTGCGATATTAAATGAATCTAATAAATACCATTCTATGACTGAATAGAGAACTGTACAAATAATAACGCCCAGCCATGTTGGAATGCGATAGGATAAATATTTTCTCATTACTGCAAAATAGGTAAATGTAAAAGCAATGCTTGATATGAGTTCTAGTATAGGTAGTATCTTAGTTGTTTCCATAACCACTATCCTTTCATAATAAACTTAGCATATGCTATTTTAAATGATACTAGTAAATTTTCTTTTAGTTGGTAGTTCCTATCCAAGATTTCAACAGTTTCATTTTTAAATGAAGAAACATGACGTAAATTGATACATATATGTTCGTCAATCATAAAGAAAGGTAAATCTTTAACTTGAGTAGTGAGTGATTCAAGTGGTTGATTTGAAACAATAGGTTTTGTAGATTCCTTTAAATAAACTAGCGTTTGATCTTCATGATGTTCCATTAGAATAACTTCGCTTACTTTTATTGCCTGATCATTTACTATGATTTCAGAAGTATTATTCTTCTTGATTTTTTGAACTCGATCCAATGCATTTAGAATATATTCTTCAAACAGTTCCTTATTTACAGTTTCTTTACTAATATAGTAAAGAGGCTTGATATCATAAGAATCATAGTAATATTCTTCACTACTTGTTAAATAGATTAAGATGGAAGAACACGCATTATCCCTAAGTGTTTTGCCTAATTCAATACCGTTTTGATTTGGCATTACAATATCAAGAATAATGATATCCGGATCTCCATGAGCTTGTAAATGTATTAACAGATCTTCAGCATTTGTAAAGGCGTGTAAGTCAACACAAATATTTTTCTCTTCTAAAATTGAGAGTAGTAATTTTTCATATTTTTTTAAGATATAGATATTATCATCACACATATAAATTTTAAACATTGTATTACCTCCTATGGTTATGTGAAAGGAATTATTATGAAAAAACACGATATGATTTTATTAGTTATTTTAGTAGCATCTATGCTGCTTATTAGTAAACTATCAGGGGCACCTATTATAGATGCAACATTTACTGATGCACAAACAAATACAAACCCTCAAGTTACTATGAATGATTTAGAGATAAAGACGAAAGAGCGAAAGATCGTTGATCAAATCTTATCTCCAAAAGAATATATGAATGGAGATGTATTAGCCAAAATAACAATTCCCAGAATGGAACTTTATCGTTACGATGTTATTTATGGTGCAAATGAAATTAACAACAACTGGCAAATAACAGCTCCAGGTCATCAAGGAAACTATGGCTTATTTGGTGAAAGGACACCCACAATAGTAGGTGCTCACAATTATCAGTTGTTTCATAATCTACCGACTTTACAAGAAGGAGATTATGTTTATGTGGAAGTTGATGAACAAGTTTTTGTTTACGAAGTTCAGGGGAATTTTATCTATGATCATCTAAAAGATGATTACAATAAAATCCTTGATCGTTTAGAGCCTTATTCCTTGGGACTTATGACATGCTATCCAATTGATCAAAAAGATACAGAAGATAGATATATCGTTCAAACAAAAATGATTTCAGGAATTAAATACCACAAATAAATTAGTGGAAGATCACAAAGAATAAATGAAATATACCATCTTGGTATTTAATTTGAATTTCTCCATTATATTTCCGAATACAGCGACGAACATTATTCAATCCGATTCCGTGATTTTGTTTGTCGCTTTTTGTTGTAACAATTTCTCCATTTTCCATTTTTAATGGAGCAGCAGTGGTGTTGTTTAATTCAAAACTAATCATATTGTCATTTGCAAAGAAGTTAAATGTTCCAATGCGATCTTCTTCTTTTTCGATTTTTTTCCAAGCTTCAATCGCATTATCAAAGATATTGCCAAGTAAAATACTCCAATCTACATCACTAACACGCATTTTGTCCATAATGTTGATATTTGTTTGTATCTTTGCTCCTATTTGATTCGCTGTTGATAACTTTTCTGATAATAAAAAATCAAAAATAGGATTACCCGTATGAATGGTTAGAGTACTTTTTGTTACAATTGCAAATGTATCGTCTAAATATTTTTTAGCATCTTCTATATTGTTGGAATCAAGTAGAGAATATAATGTAAGAACATGATTTTGAATATCATGTCGAAACTCACGCAACTTTTTATCTTTTTCTAATAATTTAGAGTGATAATTCATTTGCGCTTTTAGCTGCTCTTGTAAAGTTTCAACTTCCTTTTTATGCATTTGTTGCTGTAAGAGCTCATTTTGTTTACGCAATTCTTCGTTGGTTTTTAGTTGATAAATCATTTTGTTAAAAGAGTCTGAATATTCACCAAGAAAATCAATAGATTGTTCATAGTTCCCATTCGTAACTTCTTCAATCGACCAAGTAAAATAGTGTAAAGATGTTAAAAGATCTTTTAACGGACCAAGTAACATATTTGAGTGAGAATACTTTTTTTGAAGATGACCATTTGAAATATCAGTAGCACAATCATACATTTCATTGACTTGCATTTCTAATACAGTCAATGCTTCTATGACTTGCTTAGATAAGTTATCTTCTTTTAAAGGGGGATTTGGTATCTTCAAAAGTTTATAGATTCTTTGAATCAATTCTTTTTCATTCATAGGTTATTTCTTTATTGATGCCTCAAAGCGACAAACTCGGTCCCCTTTAGCCCAACAGTCAATCTCTGTTGCCGTATAATGATGCTTTGTATATGTGGATAGAATACCTGCTAATAATCCTTCATCATAGTTGCAGACAGTTTCTCCAATCATAGGCAAACCGGAGCAATCGAGATCTTCACTTAAAGTTAGAGTTAAATCTCCAGTATCTTTATTGTGTCGCTCAATACGTAGAATACCCATTTTTTGGTCAACAAGTATTTTTTGTAGTTCTTTTATAAAGATAGGAAAAGGTTGCGTGATATCCATCATTTGTTCAACTATCATAACACCTGCACGATATCCTGCTCCTTGAAGAACAGAAATTGCAAAGTCTTTCCCGTATGTTTCTGTTAAGTATTCTCTTAATGCATGTTCAAATAATCGATATACACCAATAGGCATTTGATGCCCTAAGTTTTCTCTGCCTTCCAGATTAAAAATTTCTTTTAAATTAAATTTTTCCATAGTTTACCTCCTAACAATTCACATTAAAGGTGCAACTTTTTACCTATTTCATTTAATTTCTCTTTCTATCATTACAACTTTTAAAATAAGGCAAATCGACCAAAATAATTAAAGAATGATTATGAAACGTTTTGTGTAATATTTGAGATGAAGTTGTTTTAACAGTTTTTGATAATGATAAGTAGAGCAAATAGAAAAAATTAAATTTGAAAAAATGAAATGAATAATAACACTATAGGCACCATTAAAAATGAAGGAGCTAACTATATAAAAATCAAGTAGTTTAGATGAAAAAGTATGAAAATATAAAAATTTGAAATAGTGGCTAAAAATTGATCTTTGAAAATGTGAATAAAGATTTGTATAAAAAGGCATGACGAAAACAACTTACAAGAAGTTCAAGTTTTGTTTTTGTATTCATTATCTTAAGAGTGAAGGATCAAATTGATGATTTGTCTTCAAAAGATGAAAGATGACTCTGAGTAATTTTCTAACACGATGTCCTTGTGCACATCGGTGTGATTTCCCTTGAGAACGCTTTAAGTTATAGTAATCTTGGAAAACGGGATTAAAGCGAATGATAGGAACGATGATTTGATAAAGAGTCTTTCTGAGGTATTTAGAACCTTTCTTGGTAATAGCAGTATGTTGTGCATTAAATTGACTTGATTCGTAATGATATGGAGCAACCCCTGCCGCTTTGATGATTTTTCTTGCATTAGGGTAGTTGTTAATATCTCCTAATTCGGCTAAAATAGAAGTACCGGAGAAGTGAGAAATTCCCGGTATGGAGAGAATAGGAGAGTTGGTCTTGGTAGAAAACTCTTCTATTTTTTTATCCACTTCAGAAATTTGAGCTTCCAAGAGTTCAATTTGAGAAACAAGATGTTTGATTTGCATTACATCAGCTACGGAGTTTATACCAATAGAATCTTTAGCAGTTTCCTTAAGGAGTTCAGGAGTTAAAGAAATACGATTTCCTTTGCCTCTGATATTAAAGCACTTACGAATATTTCTAATGTCGCTATGAGCAATAGCATCAGCGCTGCCAAAGGATTTGAGGATATTCATATAGATAGAGCCGTATTTCGACTTGAATAGGCTATTGAATTCAGGAAAAACGATATCAATACATTTTTGAAGACGATTCTTATAGATGTTAAGTTCTTCCTTAAGATTATGATGATGGCGAGTGAGCTGTTTTTGTTCATACAACTGAAAACTGTTGATTTTAGAAATACGATAGAGTTTATTTCTGCCATGAGAAGATAGAACATCACAGATAGTCAAGGAATCAAGTTTGTCATTCTTCGTGATACCACCATAAAGTCTACGAGTGAGATCCGTCGTTGTAGGATTGATAAGAGCGACAGAAAAGTGCTTATCAAGAAGGAACTTGAGTAAAGCAAAGTGATAATGCCCTGTATCCTCCATACCGATGAGGATAGAAGATAGGGAATAAGGTTTCAAATAATCAAGGAGTAAAGAAAACCCATCTTGATTATTTTTGAAACTAGTAGGTTCGATAAGAACTTCTCCATCGTTTTGATTGATGATACAGAAGAAATGCGAGTGCTTACCAATGTCAATACCGATATGAATCATAAATAACACATCCTTTCATAGAAAATAGTGATTGAGTAACCACGTACACTTAAACCACAAAACCTGGTACGAGATACGAATTCAAAGACTCATCTAACTAATCATTATTTAGGAATAAGGTGTGGTAGGAACCTCCTTAAAGTAGTCAAGCCACAGGAAAAAATACAAATCCACAATCACATATTCAAGATTGTACAAGAAACAAGAACCGTCATCAACCACGGTTTACAAGGTTGATAGAAAGGAAATGTATATTGTACATTGACTATTAGGTGAGTCATTTACAATATATCAGGATAATAGTATTAATACTGTAATGAAATACAAGATAAATTTAAAAAATAGAAAAGAGGAGAGAAAAATGAGAAACAAAAAACAAATTGCAATCGTAACTAGTGTACTAGCAGGAGTTTCTTCAGCAATGGTATCAACAGCAACACCATTATTTGCTTTAGAAACTTCAAATATACATAATGATCAGCCTGTCTTAATCGCAAATGATGCACGTGCAAAAACAATTTATGTACAAACATTAGCTAATCCAGGAGGAGATGGATCTCAAGCAAATCCATATGATGATTTTGTTACTGCATATCAAGCTGCCAATGATGGTGATACTATTATGTTGCTAAATGCTGTAACAATCCAAAATGGAGGAGCTGATAACGTATTTAAATTTGATAAAAATATTTCCATTGTTGGTGATGGAATAAACAGCCAACTTACATCTCGTGTACCAATACAATTACAGGCGAATCTTTCGATATCAAATACAGAATTTGTAACAGATGCTGTATATTTAAACGGCTATTCTTTAGAAATGAATGAAGTAAAGACAAATACACAAAATACTCAAAGAATTTCGATATATGGCGGATCTTCTGTAGGTACTACACAAAGCGGAAATAAATCTATATTAAAGATTGAAGGATTTAAACAAAATCCTATTGAATTAGATACAATATATGCAGGAAATGAAACAGGGGTATCAACTATACCTGTTGATATTCAATTAAATTCCGGTGTGAAAGTATTGGATTCCATAAATGCTAGTGGTAAAGATAGTCAGGTAAATGCAGATGTAAATATTTTTGTAGGAGATGTAACGGTTCCTACCTTTGTGAATACAAGTAATACAAGTGAAGCATCTTTGCATTTTAAAAACTATGTAAATACTAATGGTCCTCGAATCCAAGGCTATCATGACGTGAAATTAGAAGATTCTAAAATTGTTGAAGCAGATGCGACAGCATTTACAGGGATTTCTGGAGAATTAGAATTTGTTGGAAAAAGCATTTTAGATATCAGTGCTAATCAAAATAGATTTGTAGTCAATGAATTAAATTCCGAGATGTCATCACAGGTGATTTTGAATAAAGAAAAAGGGCAATTAAAAGTGAATGGTAAATACACAGGATCTATTGAATTGCGAACACCTGGAGGAGAAGCAACAAATACTTCAGGACCGGTAAATTTATTATGGACATATATCGAAATGGACGCAACTTCTGATGGAATGATTTGGTTTAAAAAACATCATACACAAAGTGATATTTCTCTTAAACTTACTACAACAACAAACTTAAAACAATGGTCATTTGTTAAAGATGTCAAACAGCCACTTATTGATGAATTAACATTAGGTGGAGATCAGAAAATTGATTTAGATGTATATGAACATAGCTTTGAAATGAATGCGTTAGATAAACTTGGCAATGCATTACAATACACGCCTGTATATGAGTATGAATTAAAAGATCCGAATGGTGCAATTGTTTCTACAGATGATATCGATGTTTATGACGATGGTAATGGGAAATTATATTTGTACGTAGAAAATGATACGGTAGTAACTGGAATGTATACACTTGCAGTTAAGGAAACGGTTGCAGGTAAGACATTTGAATTCCAAATGGAGTTTTATAGAAATGTACAACAGAATCCTTATACAATATCTTTTGATGCAAACGGCGGTAGTGGAAACATGAATGTACAATCAGTAAATGTAGGAGATAAAGTGCCATTAGAAATGAATGCTTTCCAAAAAGAAGGACATTCTTTTAGAGGGTGGGCTACGAAAAAAGACGGAGCAGTTGTTTATCAAGATGGACAAGAAATTCAAGATTTAGCAACAGCAGGAAATAATCTTACATTATATGCAGTATGGGAAGTAAATTCTTATCAAGTTACATTCCAATCAGAAGGAGCTACTGTTCAAAACCAATCAGTAGTATTTAATACAAATGTGAAAGAGCCAATTGCCCCAATACGTGAAGGCTATACGTTTAAAGGGTGGTATACAGATCCGACATATCAACAAGCATGGGATTTTAGCACACAAAAAATGCCTGCTAAAGATATTGTATTATTTGCAAGATGGGAGAAAAATAGTATTATAGAACTAGATCAAGCTCCAATTATTCATGCAGAAGATAAGGTGCTATATGTAGGAGATGGGTTCCAACCATTAGCAGATGTTTATGCGACTGATAAAGAAGATGGAAAAATAGTATTAACAGAAGCTAATATACAACAAAACACAGTAAATACAAAGATTGCTGGAGTTTATTTTGTAACTTATGAAGTTAAAGATAGTAAAGGACAAATTACTACAAAGACAATAAAAGTAACTGTTAATGATAAGATTGCGGATATTCCTACACAATCTCCAGATTCAAATGATAATTCTTCAGGCACAATTACAAAACCTAATCAATCAGATAAAAACGAAACTCCGAATACAGGGGATAGAAGCAATCTTGGATTATGGAATACTCTCATGACTATTTTTGTAGGACTGTTTGGAGTCTTAGCAGTTAAAAAGAAGAAATCTGACAACATGTGAATGACAAAATAAAATGTCAAAGGGTATTGGTTAATTCTACTTTTCTAAAAGATAAATCATAAATTATAGTATAAGCGTCAAATAAAAAGTGTATTGAATAAATATAAAAAGCCGAGTAAGTTGGTCAATGTAATAACCAATCCTATTCGGCTTTTTTACATATTATCTGAACTAGTTCATTTCATGGAAATAGATAAATAAATTCAGGATATTTCTTCCTTTAAATCTATTCCTATCAAACAATATTGTGGAAGAGGGAGTCGATACATGCTTACTATTCAATCAAACCGGGTATTCAGTGTAAATACATATAAATTGCTTTATGGAGAATCAATATAACAGCCTTATCAACAGTAATGTATTTCTTAGAAATGGCATTCTTTATATTCTACTTAAATAAAGACATGTATTTACTGTATTTCCTTTCAAAGATTCCGCTTCGCATTAAATTCTAATAATTCTTTCTTTACTATCTATACTATATGAACTCATTGGTATTGTTTCGAATACTGGCATTCATGATGATTCCAAAAGCAGCCAAGTAGGATAAAATAGAGCTTCCACCGTAGGAAATCAATGGGAGTGTAATACCGGTAACCGGTAATAAGCCTATGATCATACCGATATTTTGGAATTGTTGATAAAGCAGTAAACCGAGAATACCGCAAATAAAATATTTTTCAAACATATTATGCGATTTGGTTGCGATTCGACATAAATGGATATCCAAGGCTAAGCATAAAGCCAATATCGCAACACAACCGATAAAGCCCCAGCTTTGTCCGATGACCGCAAAAATGAAGTCGGTATGTGCCTCTGGGATAAATACAAGGTTCGCTCCCATACCATAACCGCTAAGTCCGGCAGAACCGATTACCATCAAGGCAGTGTAGGTCTGCATACCGGCATTGCTAATATCACTTTCCGGATTTAACCAAGTTGTGATACGCTGTAAGCGATACCCGTTTGTCCCTCCGATCAGCTTATTTAACAAATCAAATTGAAAGAAATACATATAGAAAAATAAAATAAGACCAATTACAAGAATAGAACCTAATACAATGAGCCATTCTCGTTTGATACCGGAACAGATAACCATTGCCAACAAGGAAATACCGATAATTAACACAACACCGGTATCCGGTTGTAATAAAATTAGGACAACCGGTGGAAGTGCCCATTTTGCTACTTCCATAAATAAAGAGAAGTCCATTTCATACGATTCAGTTGGATTGTTTTGATTATGCTCATCAATAATACCGGCTGTTAAAATAATAAGCACGATTTTCATATACTCACTTGGCTGAAACGAACCGATAACCGGAAAATTAAACCATGAGGTAGCACCGTTTACCGTAGTAATCAAATACAGGAAGCGTTCATTTCCGGTAAATTTATAATAAAGATGCCCAATGACCAACAACACCAAGCAGCCCATAAGAATCCAATAGGCAAGCTTGGCAAGCTCTAAGATACCGTCATTTCCGATATAGATGAGAATGGCAATTACAAGAAAGCCAAGAACATAAAAGCCTGCCTGCTTGATTAGATTTTGCATACCTGCCGCTTCTCCAATCAAACCAAAACTGGAGTAAATGGAAATTAAGCTTACCACAGCCATTAACACCAAATAAAGCGCCAGCAACATGTCAATATGATTTGGACTTTTGCTTTTCGATAAGTAATTCTTCATGCGTTTTCTCCTTCAAGTCGTAATTATTATATCACGTAAAGAATAGGATATCATAAATGAAATGAAATTGTAAGAAAACTTGATTTATGCTTTCTGTGCTAGAATTAAAAAGATATGCAAGCAGCATGGATTATGTAAGTATCATTTGACCATGTTATAATGGATAAAGTCGTACGATAATAAATGATTATTTACATCGTCAAAAGATTAAGTAAAAATTCGAAAGATAAGTATTATTAATACTATAAAAATACCTTTGTGTTCTAATTAGTTATCCGATTTTGTAACTTTCAGTATATTTGTTGACTCATTACATTAAGCGAAAGCTAATAATATTGCTTTTCACACATCATTTTGGTAAAATATAATGTGTGAAAATTGGTGATGATTATGAATAGTATGAATAGAATGAAAAATTTAATAAGTAAATCCACTAGTGGAATTATCAGTACACAAGAAGTTTTCGAAGAAAACATTACAAGAAACACATTAAATAAGTTTATTAAAAATGGGGAACTAACAAGATTTGGTCGTGGATTATATACCATTAATAGTGCTTGGGAAGATGATTTTTTCTCATTACAGAAAAAATATAGGAAAGGTATCTATTCTCATGATACTGCCTTATACTTATTAGGCTATTCTGATCGTACACCTAGTATTTATACAATGACCTTTCCTAAAGGATATAATAGTCCCTCCATTAAACAAGAAAATATTAAAGTAGTGCGAGTTATTCCCGATAATTATGATTTAGGTATTATTGAAATACAATCGCCTAGTAATAACACTATTCGTATCTATAATTTAGAAAGAACCCTTTGCGATATTTTAAGAGGTAAAGGTAGCGATATTCAGATTATAAATGCAGCAATGAAAAAATATGCGATTTCAAAAGAAAAAAACATTAATCTACTTATGCAATATGCAGAACAATTAAAGGTTAAAGATAAAATATTACGTTATATGGAGGTACTTCTATGATTACAAAAAATGCAATGCAATTTAAATCCATAATAAAGAAAATGGCAAAAGAAAAAATATTTCTCTTCAACTTGTAATATTGAAATTTCTTACAATCAAAGATAAAAATTTGTTATAATATAGGTTACGAAATAGGAGTTGATAAGATGGCAAAGGCAAGCGGATATACCCCGATGATGAAGCACTACTTAGAGGTAAAGGAACGCAACAAGGACGCAATTATTTTTTATCGTTTAGGTGATTTCTATGAGATGTTTTTTGAGGACGCCAAGACAGCTTCCAATGAATTGGACTTGGTATTAACAGGCAGAAATGCCGGTGTTGAGGAAAAAGTACCGATGTGTGGGATTCCGCATCATGCTGCCAATGGCTATATTCAGCGTTTGATCCAAAAGGGCTATAAGGTTGCTATTGTAGAACAGCTGGAAGATGTAAGCAGCGCAAAAGGATTGGTAAAGCGTGATGTCATCAAAATCGTAACTCCGGGAACGATCATGGACGAAGTCAGCGATGAAAAAAATACGGTTTACATTGTTGCTTTGCATGACTATCAATTCGGCTTGGCGGTCGTTTTATGTGAAATGACTACCGGAGAAATGCGTGCACAGCTGATTGATAAGCAGGTCATGGCAATTCAAAAGGTCATTATGGGCAACAATGTTCGTGAGGTGGTGGTAAGCGATGGCTTTGATAAAAAAATGTTAAAGATGCTGGAGGATATGCCACAGGTAACACTGTCTTATCAGAAAAACAGCGAAATCAAGCCTGCCTATATGCATTTATTAAGTGATATCGAGGATACACGCATTCATCAAGCTTTTGGTATTTTGACCAATTATTTAGATGATACCCAAAAGCGCAGTATGGCACATTTAAACCATGTGGAATTTGTCTATGAGCATGACTATATGCAAATGGACTTTGCGACCAAGCAAAACCTAGAACTGACACAAAGTATCCGCAACAATGTCAACAGCACTACACTATGGAGCTTTTTGGACAAATGTAAAAGCTCTATGGGTTCAAGAACCCTACGAAAATGGATTGAATATCCGCTATTAGATGTCAAAGCTATCAATAAGCGTTTAGATGCCATTGAGTTTTTAAATGATAATTTCATTACGAAAGATGAATTAAGAGAACATTTAAGCTATGTCTATGATATGGAACGCTTAAGTGCCAGAGTTGCGTATGGCAGTGCCAATCCAAGAGATATCGTACGTTTGATCAAAACTTTGGAGCATACACCGGCAATTTTTGAAATCTTTAAGGATTGCAGTGCGTATGAGGAATTTCAAAGCATTGATCCTTGTATCGCACTTTATGACAAAATCAAAGATGCCATTGTAGAAGAACCGCCCCTTAGCTTAAAAGACGGTGGAGTGTTTGTGGAAGGCTACCATGCGGAGCTTGATGAGGTTCGCCGCATCGGAAAAAGCGGAAAGAATTGGATCTTGGAGTTAGAAAATAAAGAACGTGAAAGAACCGGTGTGAAATCCTTAAAAATCGGATATAATCGGGTGTTTGGTTATTATATCGAGGTTACCAAAGCCAATCTTGATCAGATTAAAGAAGAATTTGGCTATATTCGTAAGCAAACGCTGGCGAATGCGGAACGCTTTGTAACGCAGGAATTGAAAGAAAAAGAAGATGCCATTGTGCATGCACAGGAAAGAAGCATTCGTTTGGAACAGGAATTGTTCCATGCACTCTTAAGCGATATTTGTGTTTATCTGCCAAAACTTCACGATGTTGCCAAAGCACTGGCAACGATTGACGCATTGTATGCTCTTTCTGAAATATCAAGCGAAAACGGTTATACAAGACCGCACTTTCATAGTGAGCATGCGATTTTTATGGAGGAAGCACGCCACCCGATCTTGGATCGCAGTATGAAACAAACACGCTATGTATCTAACAATTTGGATATGAGCGAGGAACATGATATCTTAATGATTACCGGTCCGAACATGGGCGGTAAATCAACCTATATGCGACAAACGGCATTGATTGTTGTTATGGCACAGATCGGCTGCTTTGTACCGGCTGCCAAAGTTGATATGCCAATCTTCGATCAGATCTTTACCCGTATAGGCGCAAGTGATGACATTATGTCCGGACAATCGACCTTCATGGTAGAAATGATCGAGGCAAACAACGCATTGCAAAATGCAACTGCCAATTCTTTGATTTTATTCGATGAAATCGGGCGTGGTACTTCTACTTACGATGGTATGGCATTGGCACAAGCCATGATCGAATATATCACCAATCATATTCATGCCAAAACCTTGTTCTCAACGCATTATCATGAGCTAACCGATATGGCGGTTCATAACCAAAGCATTCGCAATGTGCATGTTGATGTGCATGAGGAAGATGATCACATAACCTTCCTTTATCGTATCAGCGATGGGAAAGCAGATAAATCCTATGGTATCAATGTTGCTCGTTTAGCGCATTTACCGGATTCAGTATTAGAAAGAGCCAATCAATTATTAGAACAGTTAGAGCAACAGGATCAAGGTGTGACAAATATTCAAGCACCACAGATTATCCAAACGGAAAATCCATTGCATAAAGCAGTTATTGAACGCATCGAAGCAGTGGATATCAATAAAATGACACCGATGGAAGCTATGCAGTGCTTATATGAAATAAAAGCTAAATTACATACAGATAAATAAGGGAGGTGTCCGTAATGGCACGCATTCATCAGCTTGATGAGCATTTATCCAATATGATTGCGGCCGGTGAGGTCGTGGAAAGACCAAGCGGTATTGTCAAGGAACTGGTAGAAAACAGCATTGACGCAAAGGCAAAGCATATTGAAATTCAAATTCTGCAAGGCGGCATTGACTGCATTACCATTATTGATGATGGGTGTGGTATGGACGCACAAGATGCAACCCTAGCTTTTGAACGCCATGCGACAAGTAAGATTCAAGCGGTTGACGATCTTTGGAAAATTTCCACCATGGGATTTCGCGGAGAGGCACTGCCTTCGATCGCCTCTGTTTCACAGGTAACACTGCGTACGAATGATGGTATAGATAGCAGTGAAGTTATCATTTATTACGGTACGCTAAAAAGTGCTCGTCCATGTGGAACACCGAAGGGAACGATGCTGGAGGTCAGAAATTTATTTCAAAAAACACCGGCACGCTTTAAGCATTTAAAAAGCCCGCAATATGAGTTTTCTTTAATCTCCGATGTCGTACAGAAATTTGCTATTTCTCACCCCAATATCGGCTTTGAACTATCGCATGATGGACGCTCTGTTTTCAAAACAAAGGGAAATGGAAACTTAAGAGAGGTATTGATGCAGATATATGGACGTGATGGCGCCAAAACAGCCATTGAGCTGCATGGACAGGACTTGGATTATACCATTCGTGGGTATGCTTTACAGCCGCAGTTTCAAAGAGCTACCAAATACTATGTGCTTTTATATATCAACGGGCGTATGATCCGCAATTATCATTTGCAAAAGGCAGTTATGGACGCGTATGCACCTTATATGCCAAAGGATCGCTATCCGATTGCCGTTATCAATATGGAAATGGACGCACAGCTTGTCGATGTAAATGTGCACCCATCGAAATGGGAAATCCGCTTATCAAAAGAAAAACAATTGGAAAAGCTGCTGTATCAAACCATAAAAGCGGCGTTAATGCAGGATATGGAGGTACCCAATATCCAAGCTCGTAAGGAAAACAAAAAAGAGAAGATAGAAATACAAGAACTTCAATTTACCTATCCATGCGATCAAGAGGTTAAAAAGCTGCATACAGAGGTAAACGACAGCTTTGTTCATTATGATGGAAAGCCAAAACAAACCATAACAGAAGAAAGCAATGTACAAGTTGATAAGGTTGAACCCCAAGAAGCACCTGTGGAAGCGGAAAAACAAGAAAGTGTCGATAAGAAACAGGAGCTTAGCGAAAGTCAATCAAGTGATACACAAGCACCTATCAAGGATCAAGTGATAGAAGAAGTTTCTACCACCAAGCAAGCCGAAACATTGTTTAAGGACATTGCGCCTATTCAAGAGGTCGTCATGAAAGCAGAACAAGAACCTGCTTCGGAAAGTATAAACCCAAGCCTTCCACAGCTGCATGTTATCGGACAATTTCATAATTCCTATATTTTGGCGGAAGGCGAAAAGGGCTTGTATATCATCGACCAACATGCGGCACAGGAGCGCTATCATTATGAGATGATTCAAAAACAAATCCTAAGCGGAGTGAAGGATACACAGCCGCTTTTGATTCCGGTTACAGTTGAAACAACAATATCCGCCGTTTCACGTATTGATGATTTGAATGCGCTGTTGGAACAGGTAGGCATTCATTTTGAGGTATTCGGAAATACGACATTGTTATGTCGAGAGCTTCCTATTTGGCTAAAGGATACAAAGGAAGAAGCCTTTTTACAGGATATGATCGACCTTTGGCAAAAGGACGATGAAATCAGCTTGGACAAGCTAAGAAAGCATACGATCGCAACAATGGCATGCCATAGCTCGATTCGTTTTCATCGCTCCTTAACTATGGAGGAAATGAAACAGGTTATTTTAGATTTAGGAAAGTGTGAACAACCCTTCCATTGTCCACATGGCAGACCGACACTGATCTGTTATGAGGATAAGGACTTGATTCATGACTTTGAACGGGGGTAAGTATGGAAAAGGTACTTGTAATCGTAGGACCAACCGGAGTTGGAAAAACAAGCTTAAGCATTGAATTGGCAAAGGCATACAGTGGTGAAATCATCAGCGGAGATTCCATGCAGGTATATCGTGAAATGAGCATCGGTACTGCCAAAATCAAGGAAAGCGAAAAACAAGCTATTCCACACTATTTGGTAGATGAATTTCATTTTGATGAAGAATACAATGTAAAGATATTTCAAGAGCGATCACGCAAGTATATAAAGGAGATTTGTGAACGTAAGCATTTACCGATCATCTGTGGTGGAACCGGTCTATATATTAAATCAACGCTATATGATTATGAATTTCTTGATCAAGAAGAGGATCTTAGTTTTCTTCATTTTCTGCAAGCTCGCAGCAATGATGAATTATGGTGCTTATTAAAGACGGTCGATCCAAAGGCTTGCGATAATTTACACCCAAACAATCGTCAGCGTCTAATACGTGCATTGTCTATGGCACATGCGGGAAAGAAAAAAAGCTCCATTATCGAAACACAGCAACACCAACCGATCTATGATGCCTATATCATCGGTTTAACGATGGATCGTGAGCGTTTATATGAACGTATCAATCAGCGAGTGGATATGATGATGGAGGAGGGACTGTATGAAGAAATACAAGATCTTATAAAAAAGAGAGAACATATTTGGGAGCTGCAAAGCTTTCAGGGAATCGGATATAAGGAATGGAAGGAGCACTTTATCGGCAATGTCGGTATTGAAGAGTGCGTCGAACAAATTAAGAAAAATTCTCGCAATTTTGCGAAGCGCCAATATACCTGGTTTAAAAATCAAATGCAGGTACATTGGTATGATGTAGAGGATCAAAATGCTGTGGAAGCAATCCTTCAAGATGTAAAGGAATGGTTAGGATAATGGAAGAAGCATTACAGCGTATGGAGCTTTTGATTCAAAAGGAAGGAATCGAAAAGTTAAAGCATTCCTGCGTAATGATTATCGGAGTAGGAGGCGTTGGTTCTTATACTGCCGAAGCATTGGCACGCAGTGGTATCGGTAAGCTTATTCTTGTAGATGGCGATACGATTGCGCCGAGCAATTTAAATCGACAGCTTCATGCGACCTTTCATACGCTAGATGCCTCCAAGACACAGGCAATGAAGGAACGCATTGAAAGCTATCGCAAGGATTGTGAGGTTATCTGTAAGGATCTTTTCTATGATGAAACGCAAAATGAAGCATTATTTTGTGAACCGATTGATTTTGTGGTTGATGCGATTGATACGATGACGTCGAAGCTTGGCATAATTCGCTATTGCCTAGGAAATAAGCTTCCGTTTATTTCCAGTATGGGAATGGCAAATCGTATGGATCCGACAAAGATTGAAATTACCGAGCTTATGAAAACAAGCTATGATCCGGTTGCGAAAATCATGCGGAATATGGTACGCAAACATCATATTCGCGGAAAAATTCCGGTTGTTTATTCTTCTGAGCACCCTATTACACAAAATAGGATAATTGATGAAGCAGGAAAAACACGAAAACAAAAAATGCCACCGGCAAGCTCTCCGTTTGTACCAAGTGCAGCCGGACTTGCGATTGCAGCTTATGTAGTAAAAAAGCTTTTGGAACAAACAAATAACGAATAGAGGAGTACTTTGTAAGTAGGAAGTATTCCTTTTTTACTATTTTTCACTGATTTTTCTTTTTTGCTTCGTATGAGATATATGTAGGTATATTTCAGCGAAAGGAGAGGATTGATATGCT
>ERZ1673739.696-NODE-696-length-44893-cov-5.876444_pt1 | contig 44893 bp, 40 predicted proteins | sample MGYA00580210_ERZ1673739 | MGnify/ENA primary metagenome ERZ1673739 (study PRJEB41218, sample SAMN15661749) | gut metagenome | host: Homo sapiens | place: Canada: London | collected 2015-08-20/2019-03-30 | study: EMG produced TPA metagenomics assembly of... | reverse complement strand
CGCAGAACATTTACACTGTGTACAGTTCCCTGGAATCCATCCGGAGTTGTCACGGTATCTCCCAGTCCCGGAAGTTTTTTATTCAGTTCCTCATAGGTTTCCTGCTCATTTTTCAGACAGCACATCAGTCTTCCGCATACACCGGAAATCTTGGTCTGGTTCAGTGAAAGGTTCTGCTCTTTGGCCATCTTGATAGATACCGGAGCAAATTCTGACAGATATGTGTGACAGCAAAGACATCTTCCACAGATACCGATACCTCCAAGAATCTTGGTTTCATCACGCACTCCAATCTGTCTGAGCTCAATACGTGTCTTAAAAATAGCAGCCAGATCTTTTACAAGCTGTCTGAAGTCAATACGTCCATCTGCTGTAAAATAAAACAGCACTTTATTATTGTCAAAAGTATATTCTGCATCTATCAGTTTCATTTCCAAGCCATGTTCACGGATTTTCTTCTGACAGATCTTGAATGCTTCTCTTTCCTTAATGCGGTTCTGCTCTTCTCTCTCATCATCTTCCGCAGTTGCTACACGCAGAACTTCTTTTAAAGGATGTACCACATCCTCTTCACCAACTTCTCTTGGTGCCAGTACCACTTTTCCATATTCTATTCCGCGGGCGGTTTCTACGATTACATGGTCACCTGATTTAATTTCGTAATCTTTTGGACTGAAATAATAAATCTTTCCTACATTACGAAATCTTACACCTACTACTTTTGTCATTCTATTTCTCCCTGATCGTCAGGAACAGCAATTCAAGAGCCAGTTCAAAATTAACATTTGCACGCAGGCGCACCTTGGTTTTCTGTAAATAATCAAGAATCTTTTCCAGATTTTCATAGGAACGCTGGCTCGCCTGTTCTCTGATAAAATTAATTTCCTGTTTGAACACCAGATTATCAATCTCTCTGGTAGCCTTAAACATAAGGACATCTCTGAACCAGAACTGGAAAAGATCCAGATAATCATTAATGTTCTGTTTCTCATTTGAAAGATTCTTGATCGCATCTGCAAGTTCATAAACTTCCATGGTATTGGCGTATTTAAGAATCTTCAGCGCATTTTGTGTCATCTCTGCAAATTCCTGAGATGTCGCTGCCTCTTTTGCCTTTCCAATACTTCCCTGCGCAAAAGAAGCATCTATTTCAGCCTGATAATCCGGAACATGAAGATGTTCCATAAGATATTTCTTTACCATTCCGTCATCTACAACTTTCAGATCAAGTCGTACACATCTTGACTGAATCGTAGGCAGCAGACTGTCTATATTACTTGTCAGAAGCATGATCACTGCATATTCCGGTGGCTCTTCAATTGTTTTCAGAAGCGCATTCTGCGCCTGCACCGTCATAAGATCTGCATCTGGAATAATATAAATTTTATAAGGACTGTAATACGGTCTGATCGCCACATCATGGATCAGCTGATCCCTGATCTCATCAATCGTAATGGTTCCCGGTTTTTCATGTCCCACAACAATAATGTCCGGATGATTCTTTCCCATTGCCTTTTTACAGGAATCACATTTCTGACAAGGTTCTGTACCGCCTTTCTCACATTGAAGAGTTGCCGCAAAAGTTCCTGCAAGAAGTTTCTTACCAGAACCAGGTTCTCCTGTAAAAATATAGGAATGGGAAACTTTACCTGTTTCAATGGCATTTTTTAGATGCCTGATAATCTCCTCATGTCCGATAATGTTGTTAAAACTCATCATTTGAATCACCTCACCAGTCCGTTATATTTGCTACATTATATCATAAATCATTCTTTATTGTATAGAATTTATGTAATTTACAATTTCTTTCACACAAATTTCCAGATTTACATTCTGAAATCTTTTCTGAATGCCTGCATGAAAAACATTTTCTTCTGAAAAATCAGACTGATCTGCCAGAAAACGTCTGCACATTTCTTCGTACCTGGGTTCTTTCTGTTCCTGTTCTCTTTTTAAAGCACGTAAAAGCCGCTCTCCGTCTTCCACTTCAATATACAGTGGGCAGACCGCCTCTTCCCCGTAATAATTCTTCATCTTCCGAAAAGACTCAAGTGTTCCGATTCCAAGATAATTTCCTTCTGTCAAATCTACCTGTCCGTCATCTGCTGTAAAATATGTCCAGATTCCATGTACTGTCTGATAAGAGCGTTCTTCTATTACACAGCCTTTTTCTCTGAATTCTTTCAGTTTATTTTCATCTACAAAAAAATAATTCTTACCATCCTGTTCACCTGCACGGATCGGCCGTGTAGTGTACAGAACCAATTCTTTCAGGTTCAGTTCTTTCTGCGCAGCGAGAAGGGAATAAATTCTGTCCTTTCCCGATGCACTTTTTCCCATAATATAAAAAATCTTACCCATAATCTTTCTTTTCCCTCAAAAAAATCTGTCTCATAATAACTTCGCAAAAATATTACGGATTTACCGTACAGATTGTCTCATTACTGCTGTCTCTAAGCCCCTGTATTTCAAATCCCATATTCATATATTTTCTCATATTCCTTACAAAATGGCCGCTAATCTGTTCCCCCGGAACAATGATGGGAATTCCTGGTGGATACAGATACGCAAATTCCCCGCTTATCCTTCCAATGCTTTCTTCCAGAAGAACACTCTTACATGGCACATCCATCGCCTCTGAAATGCTCATAACCTGTTTCATTTTCGCATAGGAATCACTGTTTTTTTCCAGATCTGCTTCCTTCTTTTCCATCTTTTCCACATGGCTGTCAATATATTCAATCGCACTGCAAAGTCTTTCCAGACCTTCCCTGGTATCTCCCACACTGGCAATTCCCAGGACATACTTTTCAGCTTCCATTTCCATCTCAATATGAAATTCCTGCCTGAGACGGTTATGCAGTTCTTTTCCATTCAGAGAAGTTCCCACTGTGGAAAAAAGCAGCTTGGATCTGTCAAAATCATATACACTGGTACTGTTGATCATCTCCGGCAGGATCAGTCGGATATTCTCACACTTTAACAGTCTTTTTCTGCTGCTTTCCAGAGTCTGGGTGAAATCACGGTACATCTGCACTCCGTCTTTTTCCAGTTTTTCCATGCAGGCATCAATACTTGCCATAAGAATATAGGATGGGCTGCTTGTCTGATAGATAGACATGAATCTTTTAATCTTTTCCAGATCTACTCTGTCACTGCATACATGAAGAAGTGCCGTCTGCGTCAGAGATGGAAGTGTTTTATGGACACTCTGAATTACAAGGTCTGCTCCAAGATCCGCTGCTGAAAGCGGAAAATACTCAGAAAAATGAAAATGTGCTCCATGAGCTTCATCCACGATCAGAGGAATCTGGTATTTATGTGCAATATGCGCAATATTTTTTATATCCGATACAACTCCGTCATAGGTAGGGGATGTAAGAAGCACAGCTTCCACATCTTTATGTTCTTCCAGATATCTTTCCACACGGGAAGGAGAGATTCCTCCGTTTATCCCCAGCATACTGTCCTCATGTGGATAAATATATACAGGATGAATCTCTCGCAGATACAGCGCATGATATACTGCTTTATGGCAATTTCTTGCCATAAGAATACTTCCACCTTTTTTTACCGATGCACTGATAGCAGAAAGCAAGGCAGCAGTACTTCCGTTCACACTGAAAAAGCAGTGTCTGGTTCCGTATACCCGTGCCGCACACTGCTGTGCCTCTTTCAGGATACCTTCCGGATGATGCAGATTGTCAAATCCATGAATCTCTGTAATATCCTGTTCAAACGGGAGATGAGCCACAGATACATTTGGATTTCTTTTATGTCCCGGCATATGAAAAGGATAGTAATCCGATTTTCCGTATTCTTCTAATTTTTTATATAGTTTTTCCATACCTTATACCTTAAAACGATATCCGACTCCCCAAATTGTTTCTATATACTGAGGTTTTGCTGTATTAAACTCTATTTTTTCACGGATTTTCTTAATGTGAACCGTTACTGTGGCAATATCTCCCACAGATTCCATATCCCAGATTTCCCTGAACAGTTCTTCTTTTGTAAACACTCTGTTAGGATTCTCTGCAAGGAATGTAAGAAGATCATATTCCTTTGATGTAAAAGTTGTTTCTTCTCCGTTTACCCACACACGGCGCGCGGTTTTATCAATCTTGATTCCACGAATTTCCACAATGTCGTTTTTATGAACATTGGAGCCAATCAGTCTGTTATATCTCTCCATATGAGCCTTGACTCTCGCAACCAGTTCACTTGGACTGAAGGGTTTGGTCATATAATCATCTGCTCCTAATCCAAGACCGCGAATCTTATCAATATCATCTTTTTTTGCAGAAACCATGATAATCGGCGTATTTTTCTGCTGTCTTACCTGTTTGCAGATATCAAATCCGTCTACTTCCGGAAGCATAAGATCCAAAATGATCAGATCAAATTCTTCTGTCAGAGCTTTTGTAAGACCAGTATCTCCCCTGTTGCATATTTCAACCTCAAATCCGGAAAGTTCAAGATAATCCTTCTCCAGATCTGCGATTGCTTCTTCATCTTCTATAATCAATATTCTGCTCATTTCATTGGTACCTCCTGATATTTTCTAAGCACGAAATACATAATCGTCCCTATTCCAAGTCTGCTGGTCGCCCATACTTTTCCGCCATGGTCTTCAAGAATTTTCTTCACGATAGACAGACCGATTCCGCTGCCTCCCTTAGAGGAATTTCTCGATACATCTGTTCTGTAAAATCTGTCAAAAATGTACGCAATGTCTTTGGAACCGATTCCTTTTCCATTGTCTTCAATTTCCACCTGGATAAAATCTCCTACGTCCTTTACGCGAATCTGTATGATTCCTTTCGGTTTATCCATATATTTAATGGCATTACTGATGATATTATGAATGACTCTTCGAATCTGTTCTCCATCTGCAATGACAAATACATCACTTTCCACATAATTGGCATATACCAGTTCAATTCCTCTGGTTTCCAGTTCCAGCCCGATTTCTTCCGCACAGTCGCTGAAATAGTCTTCTACATTTAATTTACTGAATGTATAAGGAATTCTGTTAGTATCTATCTTGGAATAAAAAGTCAGTTCATTGATCAGATGATCCATTTCATTCGTTTTATTATAAATCGTTTTTACATAACGATCCATTTTTTCCGGTGTGTCTGCAACACCATCCATAATTCCCTCTACATATCCTTTGACAGCCGTGATGGGTGTTTTCAGATCATGGGAAATGTTACTGATCAGCTCCTTGTTCTCCTTATCCAGGACAACCTTTTCTTCCGCAGATTCTTTCAGTCTTTTTCTCATCTCCTCAAAGTCCCGGCACAGCTCCGAAAACTCATCTTTTCCTTCTACCTGAAGTTCAAAATCCAGATTTCCCTCTTTAATATTTTGTGTTGCCTTTTTTAATTTTACCAGCGGTGTTGCAATACTTCTGTAAATCCATAACCCTATGGACAAAGAAGTAAATACCAGTATCACCGTAGCAGTAAACAGCAGATCCTTCATCATCAGTCTGATCTGTGTCTGACTGTTGGCTGATTCTTCCAGTGAAATATCATAGATAACCTCTGAGTTATTCATTCGCTCCTGCGCCAGTTTTGAATGGCTCAGTCCGTATAAAGTTGCAGAAAACAGCAGAAGCGGAACCAGAATACTCATTCCAAATCCTACAATAATTCTTGTTTTTAGCTTCATAAACATCTGTCCTTTATCTTATTTTTTCTGGATTTTATTATATCATAAAGTACATTACACATATCTAAATTTTCTATAAAAAGAATTTCAATAACAGAAGATTCCAACGGAATTTCCTATTACACAAAAAAGCCATGCTACATTTTGATACTTAATACCCAAAATGCAACATGGCTTCTTTTCACATCAGATATGATAATCAGTCAAGATATTTTTTAAGATCATCAACTTTGTCCAGATGTTCCCATGGAAGATCTACATCTGTACGTCCAAAATGTCCGTAAGCTGCTGTCTGTTTGTAGATCGGTCTTCTCAGGTCAAGCATCTTGATGATTCCTGCCGGACGAAGATCAAAGTTTTCACGGATAATTTCAACAAGTCTGGTGTCAGACAGTTTTCCTGTTCCGAATGTTTCTACATGAATGGAAGTAGGATGAGCTACACCGATTGCATAAGAAAGCTGAATCTCACACTTGTCAGCAAGTCCTGCTGCAACAATATTCTTTGCAACATAACGAGCTGCATATGCTGCTGAACGGTCAACTTTTGTGCAGTCTTTTCCGGAGAAAGCACCGCCGCCGTGACGACCGGTTCCACCGTAAGTATCAACGATGATCTTACGTCCTGTCAGTCCACTGTCACCGTGAGGTCCGCCAATTACAAAACGTCCTGTCGGGTTGATGAAGTATTTTGTATTCTCATCTACCATATCAGCCGGGATGATCTCATCAAATACATATTTTTTGATGTCTTCATGAATCTGTTCCTGTGTAACATCCGGATCATGCTGTGTGGAGCATACTACTGCATCAATACGTGACGGTTTTCCGTTTTCATCGTATTCTACAGTAACCTGGGTTTTTCCATCTGGTCTTAAATATTTTAAAGTACCATCTTTACGGATCTTTGTCAGCTGACGTGCCAGTTTATGTGCCATGTTAATGGCATATGGCATATATTCTTCTGTTTCATTAGATGCATAACCAAACTGAATTCCCTGATCTCCTGCACCAATCGCATCAATCTCATCTTCACCCATTTTTGCTTCCAGAGCTTTATCTACACCAAGTGCGATATCAGCAGACTGTTCGTCAATTGCTGTGATTACTGCACAGGTATCTGCATCAAAGCCATATTTTCCACGGGTATATCCGATTTCACGGATAGTATCTCTTACAATTTTCTGGATATCTACATAAGCGTTTGTTGTGATCTCACCCATAACAAGTACAAGACCAGTTGTTGTAGCTGTCTCACATGCAACACGGCTCATTGGGTCTTTTTCCATAAGAGCATCAAGAATGGCATCGGAAATGGCATCGCACATTTTATCCGGATGTCCTTCAGTTACTGATTCGGAAGTAAATAAGATTTTTTCCATTTTTTTCTCCTTTTTTATCTCTGGTTAACAAAAAGAAACAGCCCGAACTAATCGGACTGTCTGAATACATCAACAATCCTCTTATTGTTCGATTGCTCGCTCAGGTTGGCACCTTCCTCTGAAAAAAGGGGTTGCCGTGGCTTCTCAGATCCTTTGTACCTCCACCACTCTGAATAAAAGGCTATTACTAATCATTAACTTTTCTACTTTGACTGTTTGCACATCATACAATATACTCAACCTTTTAGAATGTCAAGTATAATTTTTTAATTTTCAGGAATTCGGTAAAACTTCTCAGATCATCCTACACGAAGACGGAATTTCTGAATCTCCTTTTCACTGGATACTTTTTCAATTTCAGCACCAAGGGATCTGAGTTTTTCTTCGAAATTCTCATATCCTCTCTGAATATAAACAATATCGTCTACAATGGTAACGCCTTCTGCTGCCAGACCTGCGATTACCAGAGCTGCACCTGCACGAAGATCCGGTGCGCTGACTCTTGCTCCTGTCAGTTTTTTAACACCATCAATAATTGCAGAATTTCCTTCTACTTTGATGTTTGCACCCATACGGGAAAGCTCATCCGCATATTTGAAACGGTTCTCAAAGATACTTTCTGTTACAATACTTGTACCTTCTGCCAGTGCCAGAGTAACTGCGATCTGCGGCTGCATATCTGTCGGATATCCCGGATACGGAAGTGTTTTCACATGGGTACGGTGAAGTTTACCGGTAGAACGGACACGAACCGCATCATCAAACTCTTCTACTTCACATCCGATTTCTTCCAGTTTCGCAGTAGTCGCTTCCAGATGTTTCGGAATTACATTTTTTACAGTGACATCTCCGCCTGTGGCTGCTGCCGCGAACATAAATGTACCGGCTTCAATCTGGTCAGGAATAATAGAGTATTCTGTACGATGAAGTTTCTCTACACCTTTGATGCGGATCACATCTGTTCCTGCACCTTTAATGTTTGCGCCCATACTGTTAAGGAAATTGGCAACGTCAACAACATGTGGTTCTCTCGCTGCATTTTCAATAATCGTACGTCCCGGTGCCAGGGAAGCTGCCATCATAATATTGATGGTCGCACCAACAGAAACCACATCCAGGAAAATATGACTTCCATGAAGATTTTTTGCTTTTGCCACAATTGCTCCATGAAGAATGTCCACTTCTGCTCCAAGAGCGCGGAATCCTTTCAGATGCTGGTCAATTGGACGGCTTCCAATATTGCATCCTCCGGGAAGCGGTACTTCTGCATGTTTATATTTTCCAAGCAGTGCTCCCAGCAAATAATAAGATGCACGAATTTTCTTAATATACTCATAATCAACGCTTACATCACCAATAGTAGAGCCATTGATCTTTACAGTTGATCTGTTAATACGGTCTACCTGTGCCCCGATACCGGAAATTGCTTCAAGTAAAACATTGATGTCTCTGACATCAGGAAGATTCTCAATTAAAATAGTATCATCAGTCATAATCGCTGCTGCGAGGATTGCCAGTGCCGCATTTTTTGCGCCGCCGATCTCAACTTCGCCGACTAACCGATTACCACCTTTTATAACATACTGTTCCATAAATACACCTCTATGACTATTTTCACTCTCTGAGCAGAAAAATTATTTTTTGTATACACTCTAATAAATCGGTATGCTTTTCCAGATAAATCAGTAGTCTATTATAGCATATATTTATCATTTGTAAATAAAAATTATTTTCCCTGGCTCTCCAACGGTTACTGTTTTCTGTCTATTTTATTATTTCCAAAACAGCCTGAAGACTTGCTTCCAAATCTTTCCCTTCCTCATCTACTACATAGTCGGCATACTTTTCATACAGTGGAACTCTTTCTTCATATAGATCCTGCAAGCTCTGTCCGTCCTTTAACAGAACCCCGCGTCCTTTAAGATTTCCAAGACGCTGGGAAAGGGACTCAACAGATAACTTCAGATACACAACTTTTCCGATTGCTTTTAAGTGTTCCATAGCTTCTTCACAGTAGATCACGCTTCCACCAGGAGAAATTACAGTATCTGTCACATCAATAGATGCGTTTACACGGTTTTCAATTTCCTTGAACCTTTCCGGTCCCTCCTGTTCAATAATCTCTGCAAGTGTTCTGTTTTCTTCCTTCTGTATCAGAAGATCGGAATCCAGAAACTGATAACGAAGGATCTTCGCAAGCACTACTCCAATCGTGCTTTTTCCAGATCCTGGCATACCTATCAATGTCACGTTATTCATCTTTGTGTCCTCTCACTTTATGCTATTTGTTCTGTTCTGTTTTTTCTTTTTCTTTCCGATATTCTTCTTTTTCACACTGTATCCAAAAGTTCCAAGTTTCTTTCCAACTCCCAGATATTCTCCGTGAGAATATACCAGAGGTTTTGCCTGATTCAGATGAAACTTTTTCTTTTCATCCATATAATTCGTGTCAGCATGAACTGCCAGAACATCTGCAATAAACATATGATGAGAACCCAGCTTTATAACCTGCTTTACCCTGCACTCAATGCTGACCGGTGATTCCGCTATCATTGGTGCTGATACAAAATCCGCCTTTTCTCTGGTAAGTTTCATTTCTTTGAATTTATCTACATCCCGCCCGGAACGTACACCACAGTAATCCGTCGCATATGCCAGCTCTTCCGTAGTCAGATTGATCACAAACTCTCCGGTTTTTCGTATCATGTCATAAGAAAAACGGGAAGGTCTTACAGATATGGAAACCATAGGCGGGTTTGTGCAGATCGTTCCCGCCCATGCAACTGTTATGATATTATCATTTCCGTTTCCATCTGTCACACTGACCATAACTGCCGGAAGAGGATACAGCATATTGCCTGCTTTCCATGTCTCTTTTGCCATTGTTCCTCCTGTTTCTGGAGTATATTTCAAAGTTCATTCCCTGCTGAAAATCCTTCGCAAACATACTTTAATTATAATCATTCTGTCCTATCTGTGCAGCTTCCATAAGCGCAGGAATCAGCTGCTTTTTACGGGAAACCACACCCTTCAGATCAAAATATCCATCAGAAGGTTCCATATGGAAAGCAAGTCTCGCCATCTCTTCACTGCCATCTCCGTAATAAAGAAGCTCTGTGGATTCATCAATAATATTGGTAAGCATAAAGTAAACCCTGGTCACTCCATGACGGCCACATTCGCTGACCATAAACGGAACCAGTCTCTCTTTAATTTCCATCAGTTCGTCTTTATCCATAGAACTGATCTGGCCAACACCAAAGTTAATGTCTCCCTCAGCAATAAACTTCTTGTAATCCTGATAAAAGATTTCTTCCGGTGATTTATCTTTCAGATTGCTTCCTGCCTTGAACATTTCTCTGGCAAATTTTTCAATATCAATTCCCGCAATAAGCGCAAGAGCTCCTGCTGCCATCTTATCTGACAGGGTACAGGTCGGAGAACGGAACATTAAAGTATCTGAAATGATCGCAGCACATAAAAGCCCTGCAATTGTCGGGGAAATCTCCAGTTTCTGTTCTCCGTACATCTGATACAGAATAGTTGCGGTACATCCTACCGGCTGATTTCTGAAAGAAATCGGGGTCATAGTTTCCAGAGAACCAAGCTTATGATGATCAATAATTTCTACAATCTCTGCTTTTTCAATATTATCTACTGCCTGATCCTTTTCGTTATGGTCTACCAGCGCCACTTTTTTTTTATGCATATCCAGAAAGTTTCGTCTTGAAATAGTTCCAATACATTTTCCCTTTTTATTGATAACCGGGAATGCACGGTGACGGTGTTTGATCATTTCGTTCTGAATATCATCCGTAAAGTCTTCTGTATTAAAAGTAACCAGATTTTCTGTTTTCATAATATATTTCACAGGAATACTCTGGTTGATCAGTCTTGCGATCGTAAAGGTATCAAACGGAGACATAATAATAATAATATTTTTCTCATGAGCCAGCTTGATCACTTTTTCACTGACCTCAATGCCCATACCGACAATAATACAGCTTACATTCTGAGCAATTGCCTGAAGATGATCTTCTTCTCTGTCTCCCATGATAAGCAGGTCATCTTCTTCAATATAATCTTTCAGCATGTCTGGATTTGCAGTACCTACCAGTACTTTTCCCTTGGCAAAATATCCATGCTCATTTCCCTCGATTACAATTCCTTCAATTGTTTCTGCAATTCTTTTATATTGTGTTTTGGCTCTGGAAAGAAGATAACTGTCAGTAGTATCCATATAAGTCTTGGCAATATCTCCAATTGTGATCAGACCTTCCAGCTGTCCTTCTGCGTCTCTGATCGGCAGAGATACAATACTTTTTTCCATCATCAGATCCCAGGCATTCTTCAGGGACATACTTTTATCCGCTTCCGGACTCATACGTATATCCATATCTTTTACCTGTGTTCCGATATTGGACAGATATCCCGGCGGCTGCATGCCAAAACGGTTAAGAACATATTCTGTTTCTTCATTGATCTGTCCTGCTCTTTTCGCAATGTATCTTGCTTTCTGAGAAGTTCTGTTTTTAATATCTGCATAAGCAATCGCAGAACAAATCGAATCGGTATCTGGATTTTTGTGTCCTATTACATAAATTCTTTCCTGATTTTTCATATCAACTTCCTCGATCGAATTATAGTTTAATATTTGCAAACAGGGAGCCCAGAGTTGTTGTTGCTTCTTCCCCTGCATCCGGAAGTTCCACCACTTCTTCCTCTACTTCTTTCGCCATCATATCTGTGGCTTCTTTGATGCTCAGACTCAGTTTTCCGTCTTTTACTGCAGTTACCTTTACTTTAACCTTATCTCCCACAGTTAATACTTCAGAAGGTTTTTTGATTCTCTTTTCACAGATCTGTGAAATATGAACCAGTCCGGACAGACCGTTTCCAAGATTTACAAAAGCACCGTATGGCTGAAGGCTTTCCACAACACCTTCTGTTACAAATCCCACTTCCACATTGGAAACTTTGGCTTTTCTCTCTTCCTCTGCTTTTTCTCTGAGTATTTCTTTTGCAGAAAGAATCAGTCTCTGTTTTTCCTTATCTACATCGATCACCTGAACCTGAATATGCTTATTCAGATATTCATTTGTATCTTCCACATACTCAAGTGCCAGTTTTGATGCAGGAATAAAGCCTCTGACATCTTCCACGTAGGCAATAACACCGCCATTCACGATTCCCTTTACTACTACGTCAATAATTTCACCGGAATCTTTCAGCTCTTTTAATTTATCCCATGCCAGTACATCAGAAGCCTCTACTCTGGAAAGAAGAATATTTCCATTTCCATCATCTTTTCTTACAACTGTTGCAGATACTTCGTCTCCCACATGAACTTCTTCTTTAAGGGAAAAATCAGGTTCCCTGCTATAATCTTCTGCCGGAATGATTCCTTCTGCATAATATTTCAGGTCAAGAACTACTTCTTTTTCATCTACACTGATAACAGTACCTGTAATAATATCTCCTTCATCAATTTTCTTAAAAGAAGCTTCTAATTCTGTTTCAAAATCTTTCATTGATTCTGCCATGCTATATTCTCCTTTATTTCAAAAATTTCATATCTCCCAAACTTTTTGAAAATATTATAGCACACAGGTTTCAAGAATGGAAATCTGTATTTCAAAAAATAGCAGTACCGTGCTTTTCTTTCTGACAAATATTGTTTTATATGATATAATATTCTTAGAGTGTGTTTGAAAATTCATTCCCACAATCTGCACGCCACAATTCACGGAAGAAAGGAATTATCTTATGAATTATGAGTCAGTCCCTCTCAGAGATTTTAAGGAATTAAATGACTGGGAAACTGTTATGTTTCTGTATCAGTCTGCTTTAAAACAGATTGACACAAAAATAGATATTTTAAATGCTGAATTTCAGCACCGACATAAATACAATCCTATTGAACATGTAAAATCCCGGATCAAAACACCGGAAAGCATCGTAAAAAAATTAAAACGCCACAATTATGAATCCAGTATTGAAAATATGGTTCGTTATGTCAATGATGTTGCAGGTATTCGTATTACATGTTCATTCACTTCAGATATTTATCTGATCGCGGATATGATTGCCAAGCAGAATGATCTTACCATCCTGGCAGTAAAAGACTATATGAAAAACCCTAAAAAAAGTGGTTACCGCAGCTATCATATGCTCGTCACTACTCCTGTCTTTCTTTCTGACGGTGTGATTGATACCAAAGTGGAAATACAGATCCGTACTGTAGCGCAGGATTTCTGGGCAACACTGGAACATAAAATGCATTACAAATTTGAAGGAGACGGCCCGGATTATATCACAAAAGAATTAAGAGAATGTGCCAGATATGTAGCAGAACTTGATTCCCGTATGCAGGAATTAAATAATGAAATCCAGAAATATGGAAAAATGAATCAGTAATTATCCTATAAACGAGGAGTGCCCCGGTAGTGGTTTACCGGGGCTATTATTATGAAAAAAATTTATGTGTAATGAAAACACATTACAACGTCTTTCGTAAGTTCTTTCGAACTGTTTATATAATAGCAATTAATTATGAACAAAATATGAACGCACAATGAATTTTTCGTTTATTTGCACAATTAATTGTATTTTTATTTTGTTTTTTTATTACTTTACCACATATGTTTTCTTTAATCCACTTTTTATTAATGTGTATTTTGTATATATTTCTCACCAAATCCCAGGTTCTGTTTGAAAATCCATTCCTGCAATCTGCACACCCTGATTTTCGAAAGACATTTTCAGATATACTTACAGCAGACTTTTTATAAAATCAGCCAGCTTCTGAAGAAATCCTTTGACTTCCTCCTTGCCAATTCCCATTTCTTCCAGTTTATCATATACCTTTGTTACAGTACTTCTGAGCTGTTCCTCATCAATATTCACACTTTTAATCTGCTGTACAATGTTTACCAGCTTATTTTCCTCTTCCTGTGTAAGACTGACCTCAAATACAGACTCTGCACTCTGAATAACTTGTAGAATTTCATCATCAGAAATATCCTGCTGCGCAATCTGATCTTTTACATACATGATAATATCTACTACTTTATCCGGATCAGACACAAGAGAATCTATTTCGTTATCATTAATAATCTCCTGCACGGTTTCGGCAGCATCAGAAGCCATTACCGGAGCAGGTGTCGTACACATAATTGTTCCTGCTAAAAGAAGAGCTCCGATTTTTTTTATTTTCATTTCTGCATACCTCCAATATCTGTAAAACAAATATTTTCCATTACTTTCATTGTTTGCTTTTTATTCTACTGTCTGCTTTCACACAGTAAATATGCCATTTGTTAACTGACCGGGCTATTATAGCACACTCCTTTATATTCCCTGTAAGCCGGACTATATCTCTGATTTATCATCATCGTCAGCTTCGCCTGCTTCATAATTCTTTCGACATTTGTTCAAAATTATTTCACAACTTCAACATTATTTTCTCATATTTTCCAGATATACTAACACCATAAAAATAATACAGCCAACGTTATTTTTATAAAATTTCTTTTTCATATGTTGATTACCCTTAGTGGTAATCGACTCTCCTTCCTTTTAAAAAATAAATTTGAACGTAACTAAAAAGCATCCGTCTAGCCAGCGGATGCTTTTTATGTTCCCGAATCATCAGGACTGTATTTCTTCAAATGCATTGGCCAGCTGCGCAAACTGTTCCAGTGTCAGTGCCTCTCCTCGAATATTCAAAGGGAGTCCGCATGCTTCCAGTGCCTTCTCAATCTGTTCTTTCGTATAACTGATCTCAGGTGAATTTTTAAGTCCATTTACCAGAGTTTTTCTTCTCTGGTTAAAAGAAGCTCTTATCAGTCTGAACATCAGTTTTTCATTTTTTACTTCTACCGGAGGTTTCTCATATCTTTCCAGACGAATGACTGCGCTTCCTACTTTAGGGCGTGGCATAAAACAGTTTGGCGGTACATTTGCAACAATCTGTGGTTTTGCATAATACTGCACAGCCAGAGATAATGCACCGTAATCTTTTGTTCCCGGTCCAACCTGCATTCTGTCTGCAACTTCCTTCTGAACCATGATTGTAATGGAATCAATTGGGACCTGATTCTCAAACAGCCCCATTATGATCGGAGTTGTAATATAATATGGCAGATTTGCAACTACTTTAATTGGTTTCCCGCCATTTTTCTCAAGCGCAAGCTGTCTGATATCAACTTTAAGGATATCATTATGAATTACAGTTACATTATCCCAGTCTTTTAATGTGTCCTGGAGAATTGGTATCAGGGTATTGTCGATTTCTACTGCTGCCACTTCTCTGGCAGATTCTGCCAGATACTGTGTCATAGTTCCAATACCCGGACCAATTTCCAGAACAAAATCATCTTTTGTAATATGAGCTGAATCAATGATTTTTTCCAGAACGTGAGTATCGATCAGAAAATTCTGACCAAACCTTTTCTGGAATGCAAAATTATACTTCTGAAGTACTTCTATCGTATATTGCGGATTTCCCAAGTACGGTTTCGTCATAATTTTTACTTTCCTCTCTTCTTATACTCAATTTTATTTACTGAAATCTTTTTCATACAAAACAATATATCCATCATGGTCTGTACGCTTTTTGGAAATATTACGTTTAAATTTACGAATTCCACCCTGTGATTTTGCGATTGCAGTATCAATCAGTTCTTTTACGGCACCTACATTCATCGGTTCATCTTCTTTCTGATTGATTCCAATGAGGTTATAAAGCGCAAGCATACCCATCTGATCAATGGTATATCCATTTTCTTTCGTATAAATTCGTGCAAAGTTTACAAGTTCATCATTTGTAAATACCGGAATATTGATCATAGAAGTAAACTTCTGTGCAAATTTCGGAAATCTTGCCATCAGTTTACGCATTCCAATCTTTTCATCTTCAATGATAACTGTCAGGCCATCTGTATTTACTTCCATGGCTTTATCCAGCATTTCCACTGTTTCCTGTGTCAGCTGGTTTGCATTTTCAATGACAAGAAATCCCCCTGCAAGTTTTGCAAAAATCTTATAAATATTCTTTCCATTAATCTGATCTGCAAATACATATGCTACTTTAGAGGCTTCCAGATTCAGTTCTTTACAGATTGCAGGAATCAGACCTGATATCAGTCGTGTTTTTCCACACTCTTTGCCACCCATTACAATAATATTTCCTGTTTTGGATGTTTTGTCAGCCGCCGCCATCTGTGCATCACATAAGGCATCTACAAGCTGTTCTTTCATACCAGGAACCTTTACAAAATATGTAAAAAGCTGTTTTTCATCTTCTCGAAGTTCGCGTTCTCTTGGAATAATATCCCGTGGATCTGTAACTATTTTGGGCTGAATGGATTCTATAAAGTTCTCAAGTTCTTCTTCCTCTGTCAGACTTTCCTTTGCAAGTTCCTGTTCAGACGGCATCTGGTCTAAAATATCTTCTTCCTCTATATCATCCATATCTTCCAGATTCAGATCAGCCTTCCCGGCAGGACCATGAAGAAATTCCTCTTCTGCACTCTGGAGATCTTCTTCTGAAAGAACTTCTTCCTCTTCTTCAGGAAGAGTTTTTGCCGGCATCTCCGAATCCCTGGAAGCATCTTCTGATTCTGTATCAAGTTCGATTTTCTTCATCTTTGAATCATTAAGAAAATCTGGCTCTTTCAGTTCTTCCACCTCATCCACTGCCTGATCCGGCACTGTCTCTGTATCTGTGGAAGTATTGCCTGTTTCGTCTGTTTTCTCAGATATTGTCTGCTTTTTGTCCTCCTCTTTCGGAATCTCAATTCCCTGCGCAGTCGCAGCAGCCAGAATCGAATCTTCCAGGTTAAAGGAAAATTCCTTATGTGAATCTGATTTTCCTGAAACAAGATCCTCAATAGATACTTCCGGGATCTTTGGTGATACCTCCGGTTCCATATTCTTCATGGAAGCCGGAATCTTTAATTCCGGAAGAACCATAGTCTTGGAAAAATCCGGAACTTCTTTTGGTTTGCTTTCCCCAGGTTTACTCTCCTCTTTGATAACAGGACTTTCCCCTGGCTTCTTCGGTTCCGCTTCAAGATCCGGTATATTTTTTTGCTCTGGCTCAAAAGCATCCTTCTTAATGATTTCTTCCGGTATATCCTGTTCTATCGCAGAATCTGCTGCTTCTTCCAGGTTATCATAACTCTGATCGTCTTCAAATTCATTTTTCTTTACACCGAAAATATCCCGAATTCCCTGTGAAATCTTACTCTGAATATTTTCCATGTTGCTCTTGTCGCGAAAATTAATACGCAGATCCTGTACCGGGTCTGCTTTTTTTACATTTGAAGGAGCTTCCGGTTCAGTTTGTTTTTTTTCAGATTCTAAAGGCTGTTCTTTTTCTTCGTTTTCTTCTTTTGCAGCATCCTCTGATTTTGATATATTCTTTTCCTGATTTTCCTCAGAATCAGCCTGCGCCGGACTCTTTTCACTGTTCTCGTTATTGTTTTCTTCCTGTCTGGCTTTTTCTTTCTCCAAAGCCATTTCTTTGGCCTCTTCCGGAGTGATCAGTTTCGGAATAAAGTTCTTCTCAAACTTTTCTTTTTCCTTACCTGTCAGTTCTCCCATTCTCATCTTGAGGTCATAGGCTTTCATGACATATTTTCCTTCATTAAACCATAAAATGATCTCATTACATAAATCCAGACATTTTTCTTTATCCCCGGCTTTATAATATAAAACTGCCAGTTCATAGGACCATTTTTCCGTAAATTCCTGTTCTTTATATTCTTCCAGAATACGAATCTGTTCATTCAGAGAAGCTTTTTTTGCCCTGGCAATTTTATATTGTAAAATATACTGAGTATTATCGTTAGAGGCTACCTGCCTGTATTCTTCAAAAAATTCTTCAGCTTCAGAAATTTCGTTAAGTCTTAATGAAATTTCAATCAGTCGATAGAGAATGTTTTTTCCAATTGATGCTTTGTGATATGCCAGCAAAAAGATTTCTTTACTGTCTTCATATCTGCCATTTGCAGCATATATTTCCCCGACTACACATAAGGTACGCACATTTTTTACCCTGCGCCAGTCTATGCTGTCCACAATATTCATGGCACCCTTGTAGTCTTTTTTCTGTACCAGTTTGTTAATCTCTTCCAGTTTTATCCGAAATTCTTCTTTATCCAATGCATTCACCAACTTTCCATAGTTCCATCTACATAATTAGAATCAGTTTATCATAAGCACTTACCCTTGTCAAAAGATAAGTTAAGACGGATACACTATTCCTGCCTGCACCTGAAAAACCCTGTTTATTTCAAACTGATGACTGATAAAATCATCCAGTCCCGTACAGGTAATCATCGTCTGGATATCGTGTATGCTTTTAAGCAGATAAGTCTGTCTGTTACTGTCCAGTTCAGACAAAACATCATCCAGAAGGAGAATTGGCGTATCTTTTATTTTTCTCTCTACAATATAAATCTCCGAAAGTTTCAGAGACAGTGCTGCAGTCCGCTGCTGTCCCTGAGAACCGTACTTTCTGATATCAATCCCATTCGCCATTACACAAAGATCATCTCTGTGCGGGCCTAAAGAAGTAAGCTTCATCTTCAGATCTTTTTCTCTGTTTGCAGAAAGTACCGTTTCAAAATCTTCACTCAGACAACTGGGCTCATAAATAATATCCAGTTTTTCCATTCCTCCGGTAAGATTGGAATGAATATCCTGAATGACTTCGTTGAGTTCTTCAATAAAAGCCCTGCGTTTCTCTATAATTTTTTTTCCATACTGCACCATCTGCATATCCCATATATCCAGAGTATCTTTCAGATCCGGCCGCATATAGATATCTTTCAGAAGTTTATTTCTCTGATTAATAATGCGATTATAAGCTGCCAGATCTGTCAGATAGATCTTATCAAGCTGGCACAGTTCCAGATCCAGAAAACGCCGTCTCTCTCCAGGTCCGTTTTTTATGATATTCAGATCTTCCGGGGAAAAGAAAACCATATTTACGATTCCAAATAGTTCGCTCGCTTTTTTTATGGGAATTCCATTAATAGCGACACCCTTTGCCTTATTTTTTCTTAAATGCATATCAATTTTATATGGCAGCTGGTTTCGCTTTATCATCATACGAATATGTGCATCTTCTTCCCCAAACTGAATCATTTCCCTGTCTTTGCTGCCTTTGTGGGATTTTGTTGTTCCACAAAGATAAAGAGCTTCCAGTATATTCGTTTTTCCCTGGGCATTATTTCCGTAAAAAATATTCGTCCCTTTATCTAAATCCAGTTCCAGAAGTTCATAATTTCTGAAGTTCTTTAACTGTATGGATTCAATATACATGGTTTCACCTGATTACTTTTATGTCCTGACCATCATAAGAAACGATATCACCTTCGTATACTTTTCTGCCACGACGTATATCCACTTCACCGTTTACTTTTACAAGTCCATCATTAATTACATATTTGGCCTCTACTCCATCTTCTACAAGACTGGCCAATTTTAATAACTGCCCCAGTTTAATAAATTCATCTCTTATCTTAATTTCTTCCATCATTTCCTCCCAACTATCTCGCCTGATTCTGGTTGATATTTACAGGTAAGATCAAATATGTGTAATTTTCTTCATCATCCCGGATAAAGCACGGTGCTTTTGGATTTACCAGATAAATATTAATAGTTTCATCATCAATTACTTTCAGGGCATCGATCAGAAATCTGGGATTAAATCCAATCAGGATATCTTTTCCTTCTTTTTCGATATCAATGCTTTCATTCATGGAACCCATTGCGGAATCAATGCGCAGTTCCATCATATTATCTGTAATCTCAATGATGATTGGTTTTTTCTCTCCCTCCCGTACAAGAAGAGTTGCACGGTCGATACAGTTTAACAGTTCTTTTTTATTAATTGTAAGTTTTGTTTCATAATCACTGGATAACATCTGGTCAATACGGAAATACTCTCCTTCGATCAGTCTTGAAACGACAACGGTCTGGTCAAATTCAAATAAAATATGATTTTTGGAAAAGAAGATCTGAACCATATCATCAGTTTCTCCGGAAAGAATTTTACTGATTTCATTCAGGGTTTTTCCCGGAACAACTACTTTTCGGTCAGAATAATCTTTTTTCAGATCCATTTTTCTGATTGCGATACGATGTCCATCCAGAGATACAATTTTCAGACAATTATTCTTAATCTCAAACAATTCACCGGTCATTAATCGGTTGGTTTCATTGGCAGCAATGGAAAAAATAGTCTGTCTGATCATTTCTTTTAATGTAAACTGGGAGATAGTTAAACATTCCTGTTTTTCAATAATTGGCAGATACGCAAAATCTTCTCCGGATTTCCCTGGAATGGTAAATTTGGCTTTTTCACAGGTAATCGTAGCTGTAAGTTTATCATCTGTTTTGATTGTAACGTCATTATCCGGAAGTCGTCTGATGATCTCATATAAGATCTTAGCATCAAGAGCAATTTTTCCTTTTTCTTCAATATCTCCCTCAACAATTGTCTGGATACCTAATTCCATATCATTGGTAGTAAATGAAATCTGGTTAGTAGTTGCATCGATCAGGATACATTCCAGGACAGGCATGGTTGTTTTTGATGGAACTGCTTTTAATGAAATGTTTACACTTTTGAGTAGACTGGTTTTGGAACATACAATTTTCATTATGTGTATAACTCCTTTTCTGAGTAATGTGGTTTTTTTATATATAAATAATTAAAAGAAATTCGTCGTAGCCGCCGTAGGGGATGTGAATATGTGTATAACTTGGTTGAAACCAGATTTTACAAGGGTTTCGAGTATGGATAACTTCGTGTAAAGACGCAGGTAAAAGATGTGTATAACCTGTGTATAACTGAAAGGCTGAAATTGGCGAAAAAAGTTATACACACTTATACACATACTTTCAACAACTTATACACATAACTTTTGTGGATGAATGTTTATCCCTGTGGATTAATCTTTTTCTTTAAGGTATCTATTGTATTTTTTAGATTTTCGTCGTTGGCAATTTCTTTTTCTATTTTGTCAATGCCATGCATGATTGTAGTATGATCACGGTTTCCAAGGCTTTTTCCAATAGATTTTAAAGGGGTTGAGATAATTTCACGGCAAAGGTACATGGCTACCTGTCTCGGAGTTACAATTTTTGAGTTTCGTTTGTTTCCGGAAAGGTCATCTACAGAGACATCAAAATGTTCTGCTACCATGGAAATAATATATTCCGGTGTGATCACTTTCTTTTCATCCGGAGAAATGATATCTTTTAATGCCTGTTCGGCAAGTTCCAGGGTGACTTCTTTCTTTTCCAGTTTGGCAAATGCCATAACTTTATTAATTGCACCTTCAAGTTCACGGATGTTTGATTTTATGTTGTTGGCAATATATTTAATGACATCTTCGCTGATATCATATCCATCCATTTCTTCTTTTTTATGAAGAATAGCCATTCTTGTTTCATAATCCGGTAATGTGATATCTGCGATAAGTCCCCATTCAAATCTTGAGCGAAAACGTTCTTCCAGGATTTCCATATCTTTTGGAGGTTTATCAGAAGATATGATAATCTGTTTCTTAGCGCTGTGCAGACTGTTAAATGTGTGGAAAAATTCTTCCTGAGTAGATTCCTTTCCTATAATAAACTGGATATCGTCAACCAGAAGAACATCAATATTTCTGTATTTTTCGCGGAACTTTGTCATAGCGGAGTTATTTCCGTTTCGGATGGTTTCAATCAGCTCATTTGTAAATTCTTCGCTTGTAACATAGAGTACTTTGCTGTTTTCATTATGATCAATAATAAAATGAGCGATGGAATGCATCAGATGAGTTTTGCCAAGACCGGCGCCTCCGTAAATGAACAGAGGATTGTAGGTATCTCCGGGAGATTCTGCAACTGCAAGAGCTGCGGCCTGCGCAAATTTGTTATTACTTCCGACAACAAAGGTGTCAAAAGTATATTTTGGATTCAGATGTGCTTCTTCACAGCGAGAATCCTGAGACTGTACTTTAGGAACCGCTTCTTTTTTGGGTACATCTTCAGGAAGAATAAAGCGAACATCACAGTCATTCATACCCGTGACTTCGCTGATGGTAACCTGAAGAGGAAGTTTATATTTTTTGCTTATGTAATTAAGCCCTACCTGTTCTGATGGAACGATAATCGTAACTACATTTCCTTCTACCTGATAAACAGTGAGTGGTTTTAGCCAGGTATTAAAAGAAACGTCAGAAAGCTCATGTTCAGTTTTGACGATCTGCAGGATTTCATCCCATTTTTCCACAACTTTGTTCATGTTTGTTTCTCCTGGTTTGTTTTACTTCTATATTAATGTAGAAATTCATCTTGATTTTATAGTCAAATAGATATTCAATCCACATAGCTGGGGTGTGTTGGAACATATTTTCGCACGCTCAAGTGGATTTTCAGCAAAAATTAATCCGTATTCTTTCAAAAAGACATAAATATCCTTATATATATTATAATAAAACAGGTTATTTCGCAACGAGAAAATTAGGGTGTGGATAAAAATAAAAATAATAAAAAAAGTTATCCCCAATTTTAATGTGGATTAGTGTGGATAAGGGTGTATAAGAGTAGTTTGGTTTCCATAAAACAACTTTATGCACGGGAAATCCACAAAAATATGTGTATAATTTTATACACTGTAAAAAATGCGTAAATACGGGAAAAATTAGAGGGAGATGTGTATAATAGAGTGAAAAAAGTGGATATTTTCACAGGTATTCCACAAGTTATCCACAAGTTATCCACAAATTGTGGATAATCTTACGTAAACCAAAAAAACAATCCACAATTGCCGCAAAACAGGATGAAATCTTTCCGTAATTTACACTTGACGAACGGGGGATTTATGAATATAATTGAAATGATGTTCTAATAAGTAAAATTTAACATGGAAAATAGATAAAGGAGGTGCTTTACCTATGAAAATGACATTTCAGCCGAAAAAAAGATCAAGAGCGAAAGTCCATGGCTTCAGAGCTCGTATGAGCACTAAAGGCGGACGTAAAGTATTAGCTGCAAGAAGATTAAAAGGAAGAAAGCATTTATCAGCCTAAGAATAAGACCGCAATTATGTGGTCTTTTCTTCTTTTAAAATGAAGGAGGATTCTATGAATCATTCAGAGTCCTTAAAAAAAAATCAAGATTTTCAAAAAGTATATAAAAATGGAACATCAAAAGGAAATCGGTATCTGGTGATGTACGTACTGAAGAATCAGTATATGAAGAATCGTCTGGGAATATCAGTAAGTAAAAAAGTAGGGAATAGTGTGGTCCGCCACAGAATCACCAGGTTGATCAGAGAAAGTTATCGTTTACATGAAATGGAATTTGAAAAAGGTTTGGATATTGTAGTAGTGGCACGTCCGCTGGCTAAAGACAGAAGCTATCAGGAGATAGAAAGTGCTCTGATGCATCTTGCGGGGAAACACTGCATAGCAGGTGAAAACAATGATAAAGAAATTTCTGATTAAAATGATAAAGCTCTATCAAAAATATCTGTCACCGATGAAGAGAACAAAATGTCCTTATATTCCCACATGTTCTCAATATGGTTTAGAAGCAATTGAAAAATATGGTGCATTAAAGGGCAGTCTCCTTGCAGTATGGAGGATTATTAGATGTAATCCTTTTTCTCACGGAGGCTATGACCCTGTACCGTAAAGACAGGAATGTACTTGAAACATCAGGCAGAAGTACATATCTGCCTGATATGTGTAAGTCCCCATCTATGGCCTGTTGCTTTACAGCAGAAGCAGGGGACTTTCTTGATTTATAGCAATTTCATAAATAAAAGGAACCTCCTGTCACCTATGGATTTAGGAGGAAATGAACTTGAGCTTTGAAACGATTTTAGCGACAAAGAGCAGTGTCCCTATTATTGGACAACTTGCGTCTGTAATGGGATGGATCATGGATGGTATTTACAGACTGCTGAATGTATTTGGTATTCAGAACATCGGTCTTTGTATTATCATTTTCAGTATCCTTATTTACGCTCTTATGACTCCGCTGCAGATCAAACAGCAGAAGTTTTCAAAACTGAGTGCGGTTATGCAGCCGGAACTTCAGAAGATTCAGAAGAAATACAAGGGAAAGAATGATCAGGTATCCATGCAGAAAATGCAGGAAGAAACTCAGGCTGTTTATCAGAAATACGGTGTTTCTCCTACTGGAAGCTGTGTGCAGCTTGCAATTCAGTTCCCTATTTTGATGGCATTGTATCAGGTAATCTATAAAATTCCGGCATATGTAGGCAGTGTGCGTGATATTCTTTCCGCAGCAGTTACAAGTATTACCGGAGTGAACGGATATACTGAGATTATCCAGCAGTTTATTACAGATAACAAGATGACACGTGTACAGCTTGTTATGGATGGAAGCAAGGCAACCAGCAATTCAATTATTGATTTTCTGTATGCTCTGTCACCTTCTCAGTGGGCATCCCTTTCAAAAATGGATCAGTTTTCCGGATTTTCCGGAACTCTGGACAGCACAGCCACCGAGATTTCTAAACTGCAGAACTTCTTTGGACTTAACATTGCAGATCAGCCGTTAAATTACATCAAAGATGCATTTATTGGCGGTTCTATTCTTCTTGCGATTGTTGCACTTTTAATTCCGATTCTTGCCTGGGCAACACAGATGCTGAACTTAAAGCTGATGCCGCAGGCAGCGCAGCAGGGAAGCGGAGATGCACAGCAGGATGCAATGATGAATTCTATGAAAACCATGAATATGGTAATGCCTCTGATGTCTGCTGTTTTCTGTTTCACATTCCCGGTAGGTCTTGGTATTTACTGGGTTGCCAGTGCAGCAGTTCGAAGCGTACAGCAGCTGATTATCAATCGTCATATGAATAAGATTCAGATTGAGGATCTGATCAATGAGAATATGAAAAAGATGGAAAAGAAACGTGAAAAAGCGGGACTTCCACCTCAGAAAATCACAAATCAGGCTCATCAGAATGTAAAAAATATCAATAAGATTGAAAAAGGCATGAGCAATACAGACGCAGAAGCCAGAGCGAAAAAAGTAGAAGAGTCCTATCAGAATGCATCACATGCAAAACCGGGCAGTATTACTGCCAAGGCAAATATGGTAAGAGATTTTGATGCACGTAATAATAAGAAGAAGTAATCAGGAACGGAGGGGTTGGCATGGAGGATTATATCCAGTTTTCAGCGAAGACAAAGAGTGAAGCAATTACAAAAGCATGTATCGAGCTTGGCGTATCCAGTGACCAGCTTGAGATTCAGGTGGTAAGTGAAGGAAGCAGCGGATTTTTCGGAATCGGCAGCAAACCTGCAGTTATAAAAGTTCGTAAGATTGAATCAGTTTCTGAAGAAGAAGCAATGGAAGAAATTGTAGAAAACGTCAGCATTGATTCTATCATAGAAGACGAAAAATCAGAGCCTGTAAAACCTGTATTTAATGAGTCTGTAAAAGATGAAAAAGAAGTAAAAGAGGAAACAGAGCAGAAAACAGTAGTTCCGAAACAGGAAAAAGCAAAACCGGAAAAACCGAGACAGCCGAAGCCTGTAAAGGAAAAACCTGTCAGAGAAAAGCTCCCAAGAGAAAATAAGGAAAAATCTGTAAAAGAAAAACCTGTAAAAACAGGTAAACCTATTGAAGTACTTACAGATCTGCAGGAGATCAGAGAAGTGGAAGAGAGAGCGAAAGTTTTTCTTCGTGATGTCTTTGCATCCATGAATCTTGGAGAAGTTGAAATTACTTCTGAGTACAATACAGCAGACGGAAGTCTTGAGGTTGATTTTGAAGGTCAGGATATGGGAATTCTGATCGGAAAAAGAGGACAGACTCTTGATTCTCTTCAGTATCTGACCAGTCTTGTGGTAAATAAGGGAAAAACAAATTACATTCGTGTAAAACTCGATACTGAGGATTACCGCAGACGACGCAAAGAGACACTGGAAAATCTCGCAAGAGGAATCGCGTATAAGGTGAAAAAGACAAGAAAAACAGTTGTACTTGAACCAATGAATCCTTATGAGAGAAGAATCATTCACTCAGCACTTCAGTCCAATAAGTTTGTGGAAACCATGAGTGAGGGTGAAGAGCCATATCGTCATGTAGTGGTTAAATTAAAGAAAAATTGATATAGTTATTTACAGAAAAAAATGTTATTCTAGGTGAAAGCGTGAATAACACGTAGTGAAACGTGTGTGCTTTTACAGAATAACATTTTTTTTATGTATTATGGAGGGAAAAACTAAATGGAAACAACGATTGCGGCAATTTCCACAGCCATGAGTGCTTCTGGAATTGGAATTATCCGTATCAGCGGTGAAGATGCAATGGAAGTGATTTCCCGTATTTACAGATCTAAAGGTGGAAAAAAAAATATAAAAGAAGTTCCGACTCATACTATCCATTATGGATATATTTATGACGGAGAGGAACTGATAGATGAAGTTCTGGTTATGATCATGCGTGCACCGAAGACGTTTACCGGAGAGGATACTGTGGAAATTGACTGCCATGGAGGAGTGTTTGCCATGAGAAGAGTTCTGGAAACAGTATTAAAGAATGGCGCGCAGATTGCGCAGCCAGGTGAATTTACCAAGAGAGCTTTTTTAAATGGCAGAATGGATCTTTCTCAGGCAGAAGCTGTCATGGATGTGATTGAAGCGAAAAATGAATATGCATTGAAAAGCTCCATGGATCAGTTAAGAGGGTCTGTGCAGAAAGCGATTCGTGAGATAAGAGAAAAACTGATCTATCATATAGCATATATCGAATCGGCACTGGATGATCCGGAACACATCAGTCTGGACGGATACCCACAGGAACTTCTGGAAGTTGTGGATAAAGAACAGAAGAAAGTCAGAGATCTGTTGAAAAGTTCTTCGGACGGAAAGATCATTCAGGAAGGAATTCAGACAGTGATCCTGGGAAAACCCAATGCAGGTAAATCTTCTCTGCTGAACCTTCTTCTTGGGGAAAACCGTGCCATTGTGACAGACATTGCGGGAACTACCAGAGATATTCTGGAGGAGTATATTTCTCTGCACGGAATTACGCTCAGGATCGTAGACACTGCGGGAATCCGGGAAACAGAAGATATTGTAGAAAAAATTGGTGTGGATAAAGCCAGGGAAATCGCACAGAGTGCAGATCTTATCCTTTATGTGGTAGATTCTTCTGTTCCTCTGGACGAGAATGATGAAGAGATCATGCTCATGCTGAAAGAGAAAAAAGCAATTATCTTATACAATAAAACAGATTTAAAACCGGTCACAGATATGAAAGAATTACAGGAAAGAACCGGACATCCGGTGATTCCGATTTCAGCAAAAGAGGAGACTGGAATTACAGAACTGGAAGATAAGATTAAAGAAATGTTTTTTGACGGAGATCTGTCCTTTAATGATGAAGTTTACATTACCAATGCCAGACATAAGGCAGCACTGGAAGAAGCTGATAAAAGTCTTACTCTGGTCAGAAACAGCATTGAAATGGGAATGCCGGAAGACTTCTTTTCCATAGATCTAATGAATGCCTATGAAAACCTTGGTAAAATTCTGGGAGAGTCTGTGGGAGAAGATCTGGTAAACGAAATATTCAGTAAATTCTGTATGGGAAAATAAGGAGTAGAAATGAAAGTTTTAGTGGAGGATTATGATATTGTTGTAGTTGGTGCAGGTCACGCAGGATGTGAAGCTGCGCTTGCAGGTGCACGTCTTGGATTAAAGACCATTATGTTTACAGTCAGTGTGGACAGTATTGCATTAATGCCATGTAACCCGAATGTAGGAGGAAGCTCCAAAGGACATCTTGTCAGAGAACTGGATGCACTTGGCGGAGAGATGGGAAAAAATATTGATAAGACTTTTATTCAGTCAAAAATGCTGAACTGTTCCAAAGGTCCGGCAGTACATTCTCTTCGTGCGCAGGCTGATAAACAGGCATACAGCAATGAAATGAGAAAAACGCTTGAAAATACAGAGAATCTGACCATTAAACAAGGAGAAATAACCAAACTTCTGGTAGAAGATGGAAAGATTACAGGGGTGGAGACCTATTCAGGGGCAATTTATCATTGTAAGGCAGTTGTTCTCTGTACAGGAACTTATCTGAAAGCAAGATGTATCTACGGAGACATCAGCAATTATACAGGGCCAAACGGACTTCAGGCTGCCAATTACCTTACAGATTCCCTGAAAGAACTTGGCATTGAAATGTTTCGTTTCAAAACAGGAACACCTGCACGTATTGCAGGTAATACTATTGATTACAGCAAAATGGAAGAACAGTTTGGAGATGAAAGAGTTGTTCCGTTTTCTTTTTCCACAGATCCGGAAGATGTACAGATTCAGCAGAAATCATGCTGGCTGACTTATACCAATGAAAAAACTCATGAAATCATCCGTGCAAATCTTGATCGTTCTCCTTTATATTCCGGAATGATCGAAGGAACCGGTCCACGTTATTGCCCTTCTATTGAAGATAAAGTAGTTCGTTTTGCAGATAAGAACCGTCATCAGGTATTTATTGAACCGGAAGGTCTTTATACAAATGAAATGTATATTGGAGGAATGTCCAGTTCCCTTCCGGAAGATGTACAGGAAGCAATGTACCATTCTGTACCGGGTCTGGAGCATGCCAAAATCGTAAAAAATGCATATGCGATCGAATATGACTGTATTAATCCCCGTCAGCTTTATCCGACATTGGAATTTAAAAAGATTAAAGGACTTTTCAGCGGTGGACAGTTTAACGGAAGCTCCGGATATGAAGAAGCAGCAGCACAGGGGCTTATCGCAGGAATTAATGCAGCGATGGAAGTGAAAGGACAGGAACAGCTGATTCTGGACCGTTCAGAAGCATATATTGGTGTTCTGATTGATGATCTGGTAACAAAAGAAAATCATGAACCTTATCGTATGATGACAAGCCGTGCGGAATACAGACTGCTTCTCCGTCAGGATAATGCAGATCTCAGATTGCGTAAGAAAGGTTATCAGGTAGGTCTGGTAAGCGAAGAAGAATATCAGAAAGTAGTAAGAAAAGAACAGCAGATTCAGGAAGAAATCGAGCGTGTGGAACATACTCACATTGGAACTGCAAAAGAAGTACAGGAACTTCTGGAAAGTTATAACAGTACTCCTCTGAAATCAGGAACTACCCTTGCAGAACTGATTCGAAGACCGGAACTTTCTTATGAGGCAATTGCTCCGGTGGATAAAGAGCGTCCGGAGCTTCCATGGGATGTGAAAGAACAGGTAGACATTAACATCAAGTATGATGGATACATTAAAAGACAGTTAAAACAGGTGGAACAGTTTAAAAAACTGGAAGCAAAAAAAATTCCGGCAGATCTTGACTATGAAAAAGTTGGAAGTCTGAGAATTGAAGCCCGTCAGAAACTGGAAGAGTACAGACCGATTTCTATCGGACAGGCATCAAGAATCTCCGGTGTTTCACCGGCAGATATTTCTGTCCTGCTGGTTTACCTTGCAAGCAGATAGAAAAACAAAAAGAAGGAGAAGAATGCATGTCATATGATCTGACAACGCTGGAAAACGGATGCAGAGAGCTTGGAATTGAGCTCAATGACAGACAGAAAGAACAGTTTATCCAGTTTTATGAATATCTTATAGAAAAAAATAAAGTAATGAATCTTACCGGAATCACAGAATTTGAGGAAGTTCTGACCAAACATTTCCTGGACAGTCTTTCCTGCGTAAAGGCAATGGATATGACTCAGGTAAAAACCATGATAGACATAGGAACAGGTGCCGGATTTCCGGGAATACCGTTAAAGATCGCGTTTCCACATATAGAGGCGTGCCTTTTGGATTCTCTTAAAAAACGTGTAAATTTTCTTGAAGAAAGCTTCAAACTTCTTGGACTTACAGGTATCCGGACAATTCACGGAAGAGCAGAAGAATATGCAAAAAATAAAGAGTATCGTGAGAAATATGATATCTGTGTTTCCAGGGCAGTCTCTAACCTGGCTACATTATCAGAATACTGTCTGCCATATGTAAAAACAGGAGGCGTTTTTGTTTCCTATAAATCCGGTACTGTACAGGAGGAAGCAGAGCAGGCAGAAAAAGCGATTAAGATTTTAGGCGGAAAGGTGAAGGATATCACTTACTTTAAGCTCCCCGATTCTGAGATTGACCGTTCTTTGGTTGTCATTGAAAAATGTAAAGCAACACCTGGAAAATATCCAAGAAAAGCAGGAACTCCGCTGAAAGAGCCATTATCATAAAAATAAAAATATGAGATATAATCTGACTTCGGAAATTCTCTGTATGCACAGAATATATACAGGGAATCTCCGGAGTTTTTTTATATCATTTTATATCATAGGAAATGATTCTGTAATGTTCATATAAAGAGTCTCAGGGCAGGATTCTTATTAATATTTCTTAAGAGATTCTTAATCTTCATGAAGAATATTGATGAGGGTTTCAGGGATTGATAAATTATTCAGATAATGCAATTGAGTTTGCGTGAAAGGCATATATGAAAAAAATACGCATATATTTAAATAAAATTCTTCCTGCATATGGAGTATTTCCCCTTGTATTTTCGTTTATATTTAATAGCCTTGTATATGCAGGAGCAAGAATGATCGCAGGTAGATGGCATCATTACAATATAGAAAGCAGTCTGGATGTACGATTGCCGTTTATTCCGCAGTTCCTGATTGTTTATTTTGGATGCTATATCTTCTGGATCATCAATTATATACTGGCGGCCAGGCAGGATAGAAAGAAAGTATATCAGTTTTTTACAGCAGATTTTATATCAAGATGTATTTGCTTTATTATTTTTCTTGTTTTTCCTACAACCAATACAAGACCGGTGATTACAGGAGGTGGCTTCTGGAATCAGGCAATTATGTGGCTGTATTCCATTGATGCAGCAGATAATCTTTTTCCATCCATTCATTGTCTTGTAAGCTGGTTTTGTTATCTGGGAGTAAGAAAGCAGAAAGGTATTCCGATGTGGTATAAACTGGTTTCACTGACTTTGGCAGTTCTTGTATTTATTTCAACACTGGCTACGAAACAGCATGTAATTGTGGATGTAATAGCGGGAATTGCGCTTGCACAGGTATGTTATCTGATTGGGGAAAAAACAAATCTGTATAAAATATACGAAAAGGCGGTAAGTAGAATTTCGAAACGGGTAGAAGACATACTCACAAAGGATATTATGTAATATGCAAAGTAAAAAGAAGGTAATCTTTAATACACTGTTTCTGATAACAGTGTTTGTACTTACAGTTTATGGGGTATTTCACGGAGAAGATTTGTCCGTAATAATGGACACTTTAAAAAGCGTGAATAAGATCTGGCTGATTCCAGGTGTTGCACTGGTAGTGTTTTTTATATGGGGAGAATCTATTATCATATGGTATATGATGCGTTCCAGCAGAATATTTCTGAAAAAAACAACCTGTTTTCTTTTCTCTTCAGCGGGCTTTTTTTTCAGTTGTATTACACCGTCAGCCAGCGGCGGCCAGCCTATGCAGATATATTATATGAAAAAGGAAAATATACCAATTCCCATCTCTACGGTTATCTTAATGATTGTAACGATTACATATAAATTTGTACTTGTAATTGTTGGGATTGGAGTCTCTGTTTTTGGACAGAAATTTATTCGTACATATATGCAGGAAACATATAAAGTCTTTTATCTAGGACTTATATTAAACGTTTTTTGTGTCACTTTTATGTCTGTTCTGGTATTCCATCCCGAACTTGCAAAAAATATTCTGGTAAAGGGAATGAAATTTCTGGAAAAATTTCATATTTTGAAAGAGAAGAAGGAACGGCAGAAAAAGCTGGAAGAATCTATGGAGACATATAAAGAGACAGCTGCGTATTTAAAGAAAAATCCAAAGGTGATCGTAAATGTAATGTTGATTACTTTTGCGCAGAGAACAGCACTTTTTGCAGTGACGTGGTTTGTATATAAGGCATTTGGATTAAGTGGAACAGGATTTTGGACAGTGGTATTCTTGCAGGCAGTTATTTCGGTATCCGTAGATATGCTTCCGCTTCCGGGAGGAATGGGGATTAGTGAGGTGTTGTTTCTGGCCAGTTTTAAATCGGTATTTCATGGGGTGCTGCTGCCGGCAATGGTGTTGAGCAGAGGACTTGGATATTACGGGGAGCTTCTGATCAGTGCAGTATTTACAGTAGTTGCGCAGCTGACGATCGGCAATGGAAAGAAAAAGGAAAAGAGGATAAACAAATGATAGGTTTTTATGATTATACGGTGATTATGACATATATCAGTGTCATATCTTCGTTTATAGGAATTTTTTGTGCAATAACAGATAAAATTTCTCTGGCAGTATTTTGCCTGGCTTTCTCAGGACTTTGCGATATGTTTGACGGAAAGATAGCAAGAACAAAAAAAGACCGTACAGAAGAGGAAAAGAGTTTTGGGATTCAGATTGATTCTCTGGCAGACATTGTCTGTTTTGGGGTGTTCCCGTCGATTCTGGAATTTAAGCTGGGTATGAGACATATTTATGGAATTGCTATATTGATTTTTTATGGGCTTGCCGGGTTGATTCGTCTGGCATATTTTAATGTCAAAGAGGAAAGAAGACAAAATGAGACTGCGCAGGCAAGGAAATATTATCAGGGACTTCCTATTACCTCCATTTCAGTGGTTCTGCCGCTTTTATTTGTGGCATCCCTGATCTTTCCGGGGTATAAATGGTTTATCGTGCTGCTTCATATTACTATGCTGATCATAGGACTTTTATTTATTATAGATTTCCGTTTCCGTAAACCGTCTAATCATGAGCTCGTGATTCTGGTGGCAGTGGTTGCGGCAGCAGTTCTGCTTATTCTCTTTTATAAAGAAGGATGGTGGATTCATTATTCTTCTTATAAGTTTAAGGGGAAGATATTGTAATATGTAATCATAAAGAAAAAATCAGAAAAAATAAAGAAAATACTGTAATATATAATCAGATATTTCTGAGAACAGAGTATATCTGATTATATATTTCCCAGAGTGTGTTTTAGAAATGCTCTTTCTGCAAGGGATGCGTTATAACTTGTGGAAAGGACTTTTCAGACACGCTCTGTTTTTATGTTTATAATACTATATATAATCATATTTATAATAAAGAAAGATTTCCTGCAATCTGCACGCATCAATTTTCTGCATATTTTTCAGAAGGTATTTTTTAAACGCAGGACACGGAAACATCACAGAATAATCACACTTTTATCCTAATTTCATCACAAGTTCGTCATACACTGTTGTATGTAGAGGTGTTTTCGGGTTCCCCCATTCTCTGTTTCACCTGAAGATATCCTCTATATTTATATCAGGTACAATTGACGGTTTGGCTGATATCAGAGAATGTTTGACAGTGCATTCCGGATGTGCCGGAAAAAGGAGGAGAATACATTGATTGAAGTGAACAATCTGGTTAAACGGTATGGAGATCATACGGCAGTTGACCACCTTTCTTTTACCATAGAGAAAGGAAAAATTTATGGATTTCTGGGTCCGAATGGTGCCGGAAAATCTACAACAATGAATATGATTACGGGATACATTGCCTCAACAGAAGGTACAGTCAAAATTGACGGGCATGACATTCTGGAAGAGCCGGAAGCAGCTAAAAAATGTATCGGTTATCTTCCGGAACAGCCTCCGCTTTATTTTGATATGACAGTTCTGGAATATATGAAGTTTGTGGCAGATCTGAAAAAAATCCCTAAAAATAAAAAAGCATCCATGATTCAGGAAGTTATGGATATGGTAAAGATTTCAGACATGAAAAATCGTCTGATCAAGAATCTCTCCAAAGGCTATCGACAGAGAGTAGGACTGGCAGAAGCGATTATGGGATATCCGGAAGTGATCATTCTGGATGAACCTACGGTTGGTCTTGACCCGAAACAGATTATTGAGATTCGAACACTGATTAAAAATCTGAAGCAGAAACATACAGTAATTCTCAGTTCTCATATTTTGTCTGAAGTAAGTGCTGTATGTGATTATGTACTGATCATTTCTCACGGAAAACTGGTTGCCAGTGATACACCGGAAAATCTTGGAAAACTTGCAGAAGGTTCCAATACACTGGAAATGCTTATCAAAGGCAATAAATCAGAGATTGAGCAGGGACTGAAAAGTATTGAGGGAATTCATGAAGTACAGTTGGAACTGGATCATGAAGAGGAACTCTGGAGTGCAAAAATCACAACAGAAGAACGGATAGATGTAAGAGAAGAAGTCTTTTATAAAATGGCAAAGATTAACTGTCCGATTTATGAAATGAAATCCAAGAAAGTTTCTCTGGAGGAAATCTTCCTTGAACTGACAGCAGCAGATCAGCCGGCAACTGTATCTGAAGCGAAAGAAAAACAGAATTCTGAAAAGAAAGATGAAGGGGGAGAAAAGGCATGACAGCAGTTTATAAAAGAGAGCTGAGAAGTTACCTGACATCTATGGTTGGCTACCTTTTTATATTTTTTATACTGGTGTTGACAGGTATCTATTTTTCAGCATATCAGCTTACCGCATCATATCCGAAATTTGAATATACATTAAATGCAGTTACCTTTGCGTTTCTGATCGGAGTACCGATCCTTACCATGCGTGTACTTGCAGAAGAAAGAAAACAGAAGACAGATCAGCTTTTGCTTACAGCACCGATTTCTGTTGGAAACATTGTAATTGGTAAATATCTTGCACTTATAACCATATATGCGATTCCGATGCTTGTGATCTGTACATATCCACTGATCATGTCAAAGTTCGGAACAGTATCATTTGCCTCTGCATATACAGCGATTCTTGGTTTCTTCCTTTTGGGCTGTGCCAATATTGCGATTGGTGTATTTATGTCAGCCCTGACAGAAAATCAGGTTATTGCAGCAGTTCTGACATTTGTTCTGTTATTTGCTTTTTATATGATGAATGGTATTTCTTCTTTCTTTTCACAGACATCCATGTCAACCTGCGTAACATTTGGATTACTGATTCTGGCAGCAGCAATCATTATCTATACGATGATAAAAAATGTTCTGATCTCTGCAGTCATAGGAGCAGCAGGAGAAATTGTTCTGGTCATTTTATATATGGTAAAATCTAGTATTTTCCAGGGTGGAATCCAGAAAGTACTTGAAGTGTTCAATTTAAGCGGCCATTTTGAGAATTTCACATCTGAAATTTTTGATATCAAAGGTATTATTTATTTTCTTTCAGTAATAGCCGTCTGCTTATTCCTTACAGCGCAGTCTATCCTGAAGAGACGTTGGAACTAGGAGGTGAAAAGAGATGAAACTGAAAGAAAAATTAAAAGATAAAAATAAAAAACATGAAAAATTTAACAAAAAGAAACTGATTGGAAATATCAGTGGAAAACATATAAAAAATGGTTCTTACACAATGGTCATGTCTGTGATTTTTATTGCGGTTGTGGTTGTGGTCAATCTGATTGTCAGTGAGATTCCTTCCAAGTATTCGGAGATAGATATCAGCAGCCAAAAGCTTTACAGCATTGGAGATCAGACAACACAGATGCTGAAATCTCTGGACAAAGATGTGACAATTTATCAGATTGCACAAAGCGGTTCTGAAGATGAAAACATTACAAATCTTCTCAAAAAGTATGAAGACGAATCAAAACATATCACAGTAGAGCAGAAAGACCCGGTTGTAAATCCGAAATTTGTTTCAGAATACACAAGTGATGATATTTCTTCCAACAGCCTGATCGTTGTATGCGGAGACAGAAGCAAGGTAATCGATTACAATAACATGTATGAAAGCTCTATGGATTACAGCACTTACAGTTATCAGACTACCGGATTTGACGGTGAAGGACAGATTACAAGTGCAATCGGATATGTGACTTCTGAAGACCTTCCGATTTTATATACACTGGAAGGACATGGCGAAAAAGAGATGGATTCTAGCATTAAAGAAGACATCGAAAAAGCCAACATGGATATCAAATCTCTGAATCTCCTGACAGAAGGAAGTGTTCCGGAGGATGCAGATTGTCTTTTTATTGATTCTCCGTCCACAGATATTTCTGAAGATGAAAAAAATGCCATTATCGACTACCTGGAAAATGGTGGTAAGGCAATGATCTTCTCTGACTATACAACAGAAGATATGACGAATTTTGATGCAGTGCTTCAGAATTACGGAGTACAGAGAGTAAATGGTATTGTATTTGAAGGAGATTCCCAGCATTATGCAATGCAGATGCCGTATTATCTGGTTCCGACTGTAAACAGTACAGAGGCAAGCTCTGAAGTGGCATCTGCCGGTTATTATATTCTGGCTCCGTATGCACAGGGAATTCAGAAAACAGATGATGTAAGAGATACCGTAAATATCACCAGTATTCTTACTACTTCTGATTCTGCGTATTCAAAAACAGATATGAGCGGTACCAGCATTGATAAAGAAGACGGAGATGTTGATGGACCTTTCGATCTTGGTGTAATGATCACAGAATCTCTGGATGACGATAAAGAGACACAGATTGTTTATTATTCTACTTCCAATCTTATGGAATCCCAGGTAAATCAGATGGTTTCCGGTGGAAATAAACAGCTGATCGTAGAATCTCTGAAATGGATGACAGACACAGAAGAAAGCGCAAGTGTATCCATTCCATCCAAGAGTCTGCAGGTATCTTATCTGACACTGACTGCTTACGATGCAAGTTTCTGGAAAATCTGCACCATCGCACTGATTCCTGGAGCTTTCCTGGTAATTGGCTTTGTAGTCTGGCTGAAGAGAAGAAAAGCCTGAATAAAAAGCAGATATTCATAATCAAAACAAAGGCAGGCTCCTTCCATGGCAGAGTGTGTTTGAAAATTCACTCCGAAGCGCAGTGGAAGGAGCCTGTTTTAACAGAAAGGACTTTATTTCATGAAAAATAAAACGGTAAAAATGGTTCTGGCAGTTGCAGTTCTGGCAGTATGCTGTGGCACTTATGCAGGTGTAAAAACCTATGTATCAAAACAGGAAAAAGAAGAATCTGAGGAAGAAACAGAGGAAAAAACAACCGTTTTTTCTGCTTCAGCAGATAATATTCAATCTCTGGATTTTGTAATTGACAAAAATGAAACTGCTTTTGAAAAAGAAGATGGTACATGGGTAAAAAAAGATGAAACAAATTTCCCGGTAAACCAAAGCACTTTGGACAGTGCCGCTTCTTCTCTGACAAATATAGAAACAGACAGGGTGCTGACAGATGTGGAAGATCTGGCAGAGTACGGTCTGGACAGTCCTTCTAATACAATTAAAATTGTAACACAGGAGTCAGCAGACGAAGAGAGCAATACAGATTCTGATAATGAATCGGATACAGATTCGAATGATCAGGACAGTACAGACTTAGATAATGAAGAAAGTACAGCTTCTGAAAATACACAGTCGGAAGATACCCAAAAAACAGAAAACAATGCTGAAACACAGACAACCATTTTGAAAATCGGTGATGAGAATACTTCTACCAGTCAGTATTATGTTACCAAAGATGATGATAAGAGTACGGTTTATCTTATAGACGCATCTGTCGTGGAACCGTTTATGAAATCCTTATATGATTACGCGCAGCAGGAAGATTTTCCGGCAATCTCCAATACGGATGAAATCAATAAAGTAACAGTTACAGGAACAGATATCACTTCCTATGAACTGACAAAGGACTCTGATACAGGCTTGTGGGATATCAAGGCAGATAATGAAGAGGAAAAAGCAGATTCTGCAAAAGCAAGCACACTGACATCTGCTTTCAGCAGCATGGCATATGATTCTCTGGTTAATTATAAATGTGAAGATAAAAGTGAATATGGGCTGGATAAGCCGTATGCAGTAATCACAGTAGATTATCAGGAAGAACAGCAGGATACAGATTCTGATGGAGAAGATACTTCCTCAGGAGAAAGTTCTTCTGATGATACAGATGCAAAGACGGAAGATGCAGATGATGCATCTGAGAGTACAGAAGAAGAAAATACAGAGTCAGGAGATACTGAGGATACAGACAAAGAGGATGATGCTTCTGAAGAGGACGCAGAACCGGAAACAGAAATCGTTGACAGACAGCTGGTTATCACAGTGGGAAATGAAACAGATGGAGACAACAGATATGTGTGTGTAAATGACAGCAATGAAGTGTATACCATGTCAGAAGATACTTTATCTGCTATTGTCGGAAAAACAGCAGAAGATTTCTGGGATATGACAGTGAGCTATGTATCTTTAAATGATCTTAGTAACCTGAAAGTGACATATGATTCCAAAGAGTATGATGTGAATGTCAATCGTGAAACATCTGAAGACGAAGACGGAAATGAGACAGAAACAGTCACTTATGAACTGGATGGCACAGAAGTTGAAAAAACAGATTTTACAACCTATTATAATAAGCTGATCAATATGTCTGCACAAAGAAGACTGACAGAAGAGTATAAGCCTGACAGTGATCCGGAAATGAGTGTAGTATTTAAGAAAGAAGATGGAAGTACAACAGAAGTAAAATATTACAGTTATGATACGAATTACTATGCAGCAGAATCTGATTCAAAAGTATATCTTGTAAATAAGATGACAGTGAAAGAGCTGTTTGAAGCTTTTGAGAATCTCACAGGTCAGAAGCAGGAAGCAGATGGCGAAGATGTGGAGAACACAGACAATCAGGAAACAGACAGTGAAAGCGCAGATGCGAAAATCACACAAAACGATGAGAACAGTGAAACAGAAAGCATAGAAGAATAAAAAAATAGAAAAATCGTAAAACACTATAAACAAGTCCCCGCACATTGCTTCAATTTGTGGAAAGCAATGTGCGGGGACTTGTTTGCTTCAGTTAAATACATTTTGACAGAAAATTGCAGGAAGGGTTTTTGACACACTTTAGAGTGTATTTGAAAATTCATTTCCGCAAATTGTGACGTATATCTTGCAGAAAGCACTTTTCAAACATACACTAAAAGAAAATGCCTACCTGTTCCAGAAATGCATCGGGATCTTCAATATGCGGAATATGCTTTGTATGCTTTAGGATGGCTGTTTCAATAGCCGGATTTACATCTGTATATTCTTCCAGTATGGATTTGCTTTCGGGTTCTGCCTCTCCTTCTACAATATAAATGCTGTTATCCAGCGATTTCAGTGCATGCCGGATATTGATATTAATATATCTGGAAATGATACTGGAATATAAAAACTTGGCATAGCAGCTGTTTTTATGTGCGCTTTCATAATAAGCATCTGAGATATCTGCATCTGTATGGAATGGATTATAGTACATCCTTTCAATGAAAAGGTTATTTACATTTTCACGGGAAACTACCATGTGGTAAACTAATGTTCCAAATACAGGAATTTCAAGAGCCAGTTTCAGAAGATGTTCTCTTCTACCTGGCATCTGCTGTAACTTTGTTAATTCCGGAGGATTGACCAGCATAATCTTGTTAAAGAGCTCTTTTTCGTTATGACATGCCATGACAACAAAAGAACCGGAGAAACCACTGGCAATCACATCTGTTTTCTGTCTGATTACTTTTCGTATAAAATCACAGATCATTTGTACATAAACAAAATTTGTATAGGTAGTTCCTGATTTTTCTGAACGGCCGCAGCCTGGAAGATCCACTGTATAAACAGTGTGTTCTGTGGCAAGGGCATCTTCGATTCGACTCCATTCATATCCACAGGCACCTGGAAGGGTGTCATGGATAAGCAGAAGAGGACTTCCACTGCCTTTTTTTGTATAATAAATATCTCCGAAACGCCAGTTAAAGTGACGGGGACTGGAATAATCAAGCAATTGTTTAAGCTGAGCCGCAGCAGAAACGGTGCGGTTGATAAAGTGGATTGCAACGGTAGAGGTAGCCATTAAAAAGGAAAAAGTAATCAATTTATGTTTGTGTTTTGCCATGTGCTGCTTGCTGCCTGAATGAGCAGACTCTCCTTTCTCAGATATCCTAAGTCTGACTTAAAGCGTGTCTGAAAAATTATTTTCTTAATTTGTATAGCCGAATTTACGCCATGTTTTGCAGAAAGCATTTTTCAAACATACTCTAAAACGTACTTAATATATGAATAGTATTATACCTCGATAAGCGTTGTTTTACAAGCAGAGGATTGGAAAACCGGTTTGCGAATATCCGTTTGACTTTGGCAATGTGTACAAGAAAATCAGGTAAAAAAAATCATTTTCTATGTTTCACGTGAAACATTATGTGGCATGTTCAAAATAAAAGTGTTATAATGAATTTTGCATAAAACGAAAGATGCATATTAGAGTGTGTTTGAAAATTCATTCCTGCAATCTTCCGCAAATTGTGACGCACATCTTGCAGAAAGCATTTTTCAAACACACTTTAAAAATCAAACCTCATAAAGGAGGAACGAAGTTGGGAAGAATTATAGCAGTTGCCAATCAAAAGGGCGGAGTAGGAAAATCTACAACTGCAATCAATCTTTCGGCCTGCCTTGCAGAAAAAGGAAAAAAAGTTCTGACAATTGATATTGACCCACAGGGAAATACCACCAGTGGACTGGGAGTAGATAAAAATTCAGTCGAAAATACACTGTATGAACTTCTCCTGGGAGAGGCAGAAATCAAAGATACGATTGTCAGAGATGTTGTGGAAAATCTGGATTTGATTCCATCGAATATTAATCTTTCCGGTGCAGAAATTGAATTAGTCAATATTGAAAATAAGGAATATATATTAAAGGAAATCACGGACAAACTCAGACGTAAATATGATTATATCATTATGGATTGTCCGCCATCGTTAAATATGCTTACGATCAATGCTCTGACAGCGGCAACCTCTGTACTGGTGCCTATTCAATGTGAGTATTATGCACTGGAGGGTCTTTCACAGCTCATCCATACAATTGAGCTTGTAAAAGAACGACTGAACAAACGCCTGAAAATGGAAGGTGTTGTGTTTACCATGTATGATGCGAGAACAAATCTGTCACTTCAGGTAGTTGAAAATGTAAAAGACAATCTGAATCAGAACATCTATAAAACGATCATTCCAAGAAATGTACGACTGGCAGAAGCACCTAGCTATGGTCAGCCAATCACTGTTTATGATTCCAAATCTTCCGGAGCAGAAAGTTATCGCCTGCTGGCCGAAGAAGTGATTAACAGGGAGGATGATTGATGGCAGTCAGAAAGAATGGACTTGGCAGAGGTCTGGACGCATTATTTCCGGAAAAATCAAATATTGGTAAAGAAACAGAAAAGAAGCCGGCGGGAAACAGTCTGAGAAAAGTGCAGCATACAAAGAAGGATGTCACAGTTAAGACAGACAGCAGGGCTGCAAATAAAAATTACGCTGTTATGGTGAAGATTTCAAAAGTGGAACCGAACCTGAAACAGCCGAGAAAACAATTTGACGAGGATGCTCTTGTTGAATTATCAGAATCTATCAAACAGTATGGGATTCTTCAGCCATTGCTTGTTTCGGATAAGAAAGATTACTATGAGATCATTGCCGGAGAGAGAAGATGGAGAGCAGCAAAGCTTGCCGGACTCAAAGAAGTTCCTGTAATTATTAAAGAATTTACGGAGCAGGAACTGGTGGAAATTTCCCTGATTGAAAATATTCAGCGGGAAGACTTAAATCCTGTGGAAGAAGCTATGGCATATAAGCGTCTGATTGATGAGTTTCATCTGAAACAGGATGAGATTGCTGACAGAGTAGGAAAAAGCAGGACAGCAGTTACAAATTCCATGCGTCTTCTGAAGCTGAGCGATCAGGTGCAGCAGATGCTGATTGATGAAATGATCACGGCGGGACATGCCCGCGCGATCCTGGCAGTTTCAGACAGAGAAAAACAGGAAAATGTTGCGATGAAAGTTTTTGATGAAAAACTTAGTGTTCGCGAAACAGAATCTCTTGTAAAACATATACTGGAACCACCGAAAGAAAAGAAAACACAGGAGAGTACAGCAGAAGATGCTGTCTATGAAAGCCTGGAAGAAAAAATGAAGAGCATCATAGGTACGAAAGTATCTATTCACAGAAAGAAGAACAATAAGGGAAAGATTGAGATAGAATATTATTCCAGAGATGAACTGGAAAGAATTATTGAACTATTTGAATCTATTGGTTAAGGAGTAGAGTAATATATGAATGGTATTTTTGGCAGTCTGGGAATTGATTCCGGGATTATCATTATCATATTGCTGATTCTTACCATAGTTCTTCTGGTGAGAAGCGTCAGCAGTAACATGCGTCTGAGCCGTCTGGAACGCAGATATAAAGTGTTTATGAAGGGCAGTGACGCACAATCACTTGAAAAAGTGTTTGTCAGAAAATTTGCTCAGATAGATCGTCTATATGAGGCAAAAGAAGAACACGATCATGATCTTCTTTTTCTGAAGAAGAATCTTGACAGTATGTTCAGCAAGTACGGAGTGGAAAAATATGATGCTTTTGATGATGTGGGGGGCAAATTAAGCTTTGCACTTGCACTGTTAGACAAGAATAATACAGGACTGATCTTGAATGCGGTACATAGTCGTGACAACTGTTTTCTGTATATGAAGGAAATTGTCAAAGGGGAATCTTATGTGATGTTGAGCCAGGAAGAAGTAGAAGCACTTCGAAAAGCTGTTAATTTTGGACTGGAAGACATTGAAGAGTAATATCATCCGTATAAAACAGAAGTAAAATGAAAATAATTATTTTACCATATTTATTTTACATAATTATTCAGGAGGAACAACATGTTAGACATTAAATTTGTGAGAGAAAATCCGGAAATTGTAAAGCAGAACATCCGTAACAAATTTCAGGACAGCAAACTGGAACTGGTAGATAAGGTTCTGGAACTGGACAAAGAAAACAGAGAGATCAAACAGGAAGTAGAAGCTCTTCGTGCAGAAAGAAACAAAACTTCCAAACAGATCGGAGCATTAATGGCTCAGGGTAAAAAAGAAGAAGCTGAAGAAGTAAAAAGACAGGTAGCTGCTTCAGGAAGCCGCATTGAAGAACTTTCCGCAAGAGAAAAAGAAGTAGAGGAAGAACTTCTGAAAGATATGATGGTCATTCCGAATATTATCGATCCGTCTGTTCCGATTGGTAAAGATGACAGCGAAAATGTTGAAATTGAAAAATTTGGGGAACCAGTAGTTCCGGATTTTGAAGTTCCTTATCATACAGATATTATGGAAAGCTTTGACGGAATTGATCTTGACAGTGCAAGACGTGTTGCAGGTAATGGCTTCTATTATCTGATGGGTGATATTGCGAGACTTCATTCCGCAGTTATCTCTTATGCCCGTGATTTTATGATCAACAGAGGATTTACTTACTGTGTACCGCCGTTTATGATCAGAAGTAATGTTGTAACAGGTGTTATGAGTTTCGCGGAAATGGATGCCATGATGTACAAAATTGAGGGAGAAGACTTATACCTTATCGGTACCAGTGAACACTCCATGATTGGTAAATTTATCGATCAGATCATTCCGGAAGAAGAACTCCCGAAAACACTTACCAGCTATTCTCCGTGCTTCCGTAAAGAAAAAGGAGCACATGGTCTGGAAGAGAGAGGTGTTTACCGTATTCATCAGTTTGAAAAACAGGAAATGATCGTTGTCTGCAGACCTGAAGAAAGCCCGATGTGGTTTGACAAATTATGGCAGAATACAGTAGATCTGTTCCGTTCTCTGGATATTCCGGTTCGTACTCTTGAGTGCTGCTCCGGTGACCTTGCTGACTTAAAAGTAAAATCTCTTGATGTAGAAGCATGGTCTCCACGTCAGAAGAAGTATTTTGAAGTAGGAAGCTGTTCTAACCTTGGAGATGCTCAGGCACGTCGTCTGAAAATCCGTGTAAATGGTAAAGATGGTAAAAAATATCTTGCACACACATTAAACAACACAGTAGTAGCACCTCCGAGAATGCTGATCGCATTCCTGGAGAACAACCTGAATGCTGACGGTTCTGTAAGCATTCCAAAGGCTCTGCAGCCATATATGGGCGGTATGACCAAGATTGAGAAAAAGACTCGTGCTTAATCAGTGAGAACGGGCTTTTTCAAGGAGGTGTTCTTATGCACAGTTATTTGAGGGCAGTTGGTTTTTCTAAGATCACCAAAAGAAGTAGTATGAAACAGATTATCCGTGATGTGATAGAAACATACGATGAAAAAAATGTCGTAGAAAATCATCCGGAAGGTATATTTGTTGAGTTTTCCAAAAATTATGGATGCGATTGTGGAATTACTGTCTGTGGACAGTATGATGAAAACAATGAATTCCATATGGAGTATTACTTTCCTTTCTTTCGCGGAACAGGCATTACCACACAGGAGAGTGTGGTAATTGAAAGACATGCAGAGAAAGAATCTTTTGCAGGTGCCTGCGACGATTTAAGAATTGGAGTTACATTAATCTTTTACCTTCAGAATGCAGCCGAGTATCTGCAGCAGCAGTACAAAGGCAGTATGCTTCCCGACAGCCAGCCTTTAACCCTTTCCGGGCTGGCACGGGAAGGAAAAATCCTTTTTCCGGTAGAAAAAGATAAAGAAGCAGTAAAAGTAGAACGTGAGATGACCAAGAACAGAAATCATCTGATCGCCGCAGCCAGAAATGGAGATGAAGAGGCGATGGAGAGCCTTACGATGGATGATATGGATACATATTCCATGATTTCCCAGCGTGTTGTGACAGATGATATTTTTACAATTGTAGATTCCTACTTTATGCCGTATGGGATTGAATGTGATCAATATAGTATCATGGGTGAGATTCTGGATTTTATGACATTC